>Ga0114903_1000007_pt1 | contig 225989 bp, 197 predicted proteins | sample MalvirDeepMed_s2_FD_87289 | JGI IMG/M metagenome (GOLD analysis project Ga0114903, IMG submission 87289) | Marine viral communities from the Global Malaspina Expedition - Malaspina viral metaG DeepMed_s2 | ecosystem: Environmental > Aquatic > Marine > Oceanic | place: Mediterranean Sea...
CATCCAACCTAACCCCACCCCCTGCAACTACCTGGCAAAAAGCAATTTAACAGCTGGAAGGCCGTATACCGCGTGCATATTTTTTGTATATTCAATCGCTTCGCTAAACCGGGCCATCCGATGCATGTATTTGCCGGCAGGCCCGGAGGCGGAGCACCATAAAAATTCAAATTGCAGCCATGCCAAAGTACATTATTGAACGGGACCTCCCGGGAGCCGGGAGCCTGACCGAGGAACAACTTCAGGGAATTTCCCAGACGTCCTGCGGGGTACTGCAGGAGATGGGCCCGAGCATCCAATGGGTACACAGCTACGTAACCGGAGACAAGGTTTTCTGCGTCTACGTGGCCCCCAATGAGGAGATGATTCGGGAGCACGCAAAACAAGGGGGGTTCCCGGCTAACGCCGTGCGGGAAGTCAAAACGATGATCGACCCGGTTACCGCCGAGTAACCGCCCGTACCCTGCGGCAATTTCCTATCTTAGGGCAGCCAATCCAGCTGCCCATGAGATGCTTATTTTTATTTCGGACGCCGCGTCCGCTGAACCTTTTCCTGGCACTTGCAGGGATGCTTTTTCTCCAGATGTCTTCACCCCTCCATGGCCAAAATCGCCTCCGCGACCACGGGATTGAACTCGGCGTATTGCTCCCGGGAACTCACAATGCCATCACCGATGTGCCCGGGGTGACCGTGGGCCATACGACGCTTATCGAGGATGTGGATACCTCGGGAGGGAATGCAGAAACCACAGGCGGGCCCGCAGGCTCCCCAAGTGGACGTACCACCATCCGCACCGGGGTCACCGCCATCCTCCCGCATGGGGGGAACATCTTCCAGGAAAAGGTGCCGGCGGCCATCCACATCGGCAACGGCTTTGGCAAGCTGGCGGGGTACTCCCAGGTGGAAGAGCTCGGGAATATCGAGACGCCCATTATCCTCACCAATACGCTCAGCGTACCCTCGGCCATGGACGCGCTTATTTCCTATACGCTGGGGCTCCCGGGCAATGAGGAAGTCCGTTCGGTCAATGCCGTGGTGGGGGAGACCAACGACGGTTACCTGAACGACATCCGAGGCCGACATATTACCGAAGCCCACGTGTTGGAAGCCATTGAAAATGCCCGGGGCGGGGCCGTGGCCGAAGGCAATGTGGGGGCCGGGACAGGGACGATGGCCTTTGGCTACAAAGGCGGGATCGGCACCTCCTCCCGGGTGCTGCCCGAGCGGTTCAACGGGTATACGGTGGGGGTGCTCGTGCAGTCCAATTTTGGCGGGGTGCTTACCCTGAACGGCAGAAACCTGGCGAAGGCGCTTAATCGCGTACCCCGGAATTACCGGTACGACACGGACGGGTCCTGCATGATGGTGGTGTTTACCGACGCCCCCCTGGATGCCCGCAACTTAAAGCGGCTCGCCAAACGTTGCATGCTGGGACTGGCCCGGACCGGGGGCATCGCCTCGAATGGGAGCGGGGATTACGTAATAGCCGTTTCCACGGCGGAATCCAATCGCATCCCCTATACCCCGGAGGGCATGGTTGCTGAGGTGCCCACCGTCTCCAATGATTTTATGTCCCCGCTGTTTTTGGCTGCCATCGAGGCCACCGAGGAAGCCATCTGGAATTCCCTGTTTGCGGCCGAAACCCTGGATGGCCGGGACGGTCACCGGGCCGAAGCGCTGCCTGTAGCGAAAGTCCTGGAACTGGTGCGGGAATAGCGCAAGTTTCGCTCTGGGAAACCCCCGATCCGGCCGGGAATTCCGGTAGGTCAGGAATTCGGGCAGGTCTGGCCCAAGTCTATCGGTTTATAAACGGGTCCGGTTCCGGACTGCGGCCAGCTGCAGGGCGGCAAACGCATTGAGGATGCCCCCGGATTTACAGAGCCGCGTAAAGGGAACCGGCTGAGGGGATGCAGAACGGACTTTACGGGGCAAATACACCTCCCCATCCACGCGTGTGGCCGAAGCCATAAGGATGTCCTTGATTTCCGCAGCCGTAAAATCCGGATAATAGGACCACACCAGGGCGGCCACCCCGGCCACGAGGGGTGCGGCATAGGAAGTCCCCTGCCTATAGGTATAGCCGTTCCCCGTATGGGGGGTAAAGATGAAGTTCCCCGGGGCAAACAGGTCCACGTTGCGCTGGCCGTAATTGCTGAAGGAGGCAACCAGGGCGGGTCCTTTTCGGGGCGACAGGGCACCCACGCTCAGGAAGGACTCGGTAAATTCCCCATCCGGGGTGTAGTCCAGCGGGTAGTAATCCACGGCATCCAGGTCATCGGCCGTATTCCCGGCGGAGTGCACCAGCAGCACGTCCCGCTGGGAGGCATAGCGGATGGCGTCCTGCACCCACCCGGGATACAGCGACTGGCGCTTCCCCCAGCTCATGTTGATGATTTTGGCCCCGTTGTCCACGGCATAGCGAATGGCCAGGGCCACGTCCTTGTCGTGTTCATCCCCTTCGGCCACCATCACCACGGGCATGATCCGGATCTTCTCGGAAACACCGGCAACCCCGATGCGATTGTTGGGCCGGGCCGCCAGCACCCCGGCCACCCCAAGGGCGTGTTCCATGGGTGCCCGCCCGGAAATTACCGGGTTCCCGTAGCGGCGGTCGTACAGGTCGTCGGGCCGGTCGCCGGTAATGGCCCGCTCCTGGTAATCCGGGTTGTAGAAGAAGTGCTTTTGGATGGCGATGGCTTTGCGTTGTTCCCGGAGCGCCCGGGATTCCCGGAGAGCCGCCTCATTTTGGTTGGCTGCCCCATTCCGGAGGGCTGCACCATCCCGCAGTGCCGCATTATCCCCGAGTGCAGCCTGATCCCTCAGGGCCGCTTCCTCCCGGCTGAGGATGGAATCCAGGGCGCGGTAGTTCTCCCGGAAAAAGGCGGCGTCTTCCCGGTAGGCCGCCGCGTACTTCTGCAGGGTGGCCAGCCGGTTGGGGTCTGAGAGCCTCAGGGCCGCCGTATCGATTTGTTCCAGGAGGCGGGCCGCCCGGGCCGTTTCGCTCAGTTGGTACAGCACGTCTTCCCCGGCCGAATTCCCCAGGAAATTCCAGCCGTGCACGTCGTCCGTATACCCGTTGCCGTCATCGTCCAGGCCGTTGCCGGGGATTTCACCCGGATTTGTCCAGAGGTTGTCGCGGATCGCCTCGTGGCGGATGTCCAGTTTGGTATCGAGCACGGCTACCACCACCTCCTCTCCGGTGTGGCCGCTCTTATGGGTGTCCAGCCAGGCGTAGGCCTTCTCCAGGCTAATCCCCGGCAGGCTGTCCTGCTTCCAGTCTGCCAGGTGCCAGCCCCTGAGCCTATGGCGTGCGCTCCGGTTCGCGTTCGCCCGTAACTGGTGTTCCCGGGCGTTGTGTTCCCGGGCCTGCTGCTCGCGGATTTGTTTTTCACGTACCTGGTACTCCCGGGACGTGTACACTCGGTACCGTCCGCCCGCAGGCTGCGCCAGTGCCCAGGCGGCAGGGAAAATCAACAGGAATAACAGGATACTTTTCGACATCACAATTCAGACCACATAAACATTCGACCAACCGGCGAGGCACTTGCGCCAGGGCATTTCCGGCAGGTACTTAAAGATACTAATCCTGCCGCAATCCCGCAGGCGCGGAATGGGCCGCCTGCCCCTTGGCCTGTTTGCGAATCTTAAATATATTTAGGCGCAACGGGCAATCAGGTCAGGCACAACGGGCACCCCATGCCCCGCGAGCCCCCACAAGGCCCATCAACCTTCCAACCATGCGCAAAAAACTTTGGCACATCCTGGAAAGCCAGGACTCCCGCACCGGCTTGTATTTCCACTATTTTATCCAGACCCTTATCCTGCTCTCGCTCATCGCCTACGCCATCGAGACGCTCCCCGGCCTGAGCCCTGCCGTGAAGGACGGCCTCTACGTTTTTGAAATATTTACCGTGTCGGTTTTTACGGTGGAATACCTGCTGCGGATCTATGTGGCCCCCAAACCCCTGCGGTACATCTTCAGTTTTTACGGCATCATCGACCTGCTGGCCATTTTGCCCTTCTACCTGAACAGCGCGCTGGACTGGCGGGCCCTGCGGTCGTTCCGGATCCTGCGGCTGGTACGCGCCCTGAAGATGATCCGCTACAACCGGGCGCTCGAGCGGTTTACCATTGCCGCCCGGATGGTGCGGGAGGAAATCGTCCTGTTTTTTATCATCACCTTTATCGTGCTCTACCTCACCTCGGCGGGCATCTACTACTTTGAAAACGAAGCCCAGCCGGAGGCCTTCGCCTCCATATTCCACAGTTTCTGGTGGTCGATTGTGACGCTTACCACGGTGGGCTACGGCGACGTGTACCCGGTAACAGTCGGGGGGAAGATCTTCACCTTTTTTGTGCTGATCATCGGGGTGGGCATCGTGACGGTCCCCGCCGGTTTGGTGGCCTCCTCCCTGTCCAAGGCCCGGGAAATCGAAACCGAGGCATCCGAGAAGAAAAAGGCGCAAGGGGAATCCGAATAGGGGCGCTGTCGACCCCACCGCATTCCTTCGCCCGTATGGGAACCCTCCAATGAAAATTTCAAACAGTTCCGTATCTTTCACAATCAAACAACTAAACATGCAAAAAACAATCACGACGCTGGCGCTCGCAGCGCTGGTTTTATCCTGCAAGGGCGAACCCAAAGCCGAGGACGTTGTAGACGAATTGTCCGAGATGGCTGCGGAAGATACGGGCGAATGGCAATACCTCTTTGACGGCACCTCCATGGAGGGGTGGCGCGGCTACAACGCGGAGACCATGCCCCCGGGCTGGGTGATCGAGGACTCGGTGCTCACCTTTAAGACCGAGCTGGGCCTGGAGCAGGATTACGAGGGCGGGAAAGACATTCTATACGCCGCCGAGGAATTCGACAATTTTGAATTGTACCTGGAGTGGAAGCTGCCCGAGGGCGGCAATAGCGGGATTTTTTACCACGTAAAAGAAGGTTACGACGGCCCGCCTGTAGTGGCCCCGGAATACCAATTGATCGACGATGAAAACTACGCCCGCATCCACGACCTCACCGAATACAACCTGAGCCTGGGCTATACGGAAAACCCGGGGGAGCTGAAGCCCCTGCAGCAGACCGGTGCGGACTATGCGATGCACCCGCCGGACCCGGGCAAGACGCTCCACCCGGTGGGGGAGTGGAACTCCTCCAAAATCGTATTTACCCCGGAGCGGGTGGAACACTGGTTGAATGGGGAGATGATCCTGTCATTTGTGCCCTGGGACGACGCCTGGGAGGAGAAAAAGAACTCGGACAAATGGAAGAACAGCCCGGCATACGGGACGTTTAAAAAGGGCTATATCGCCCTGCAGGACCACGCGAGCCCGATCTGGTTCCGGAATATTAAAATTAAAAAGTTGTAATCCTGCAAGTTGCAATCAGCGAACCATGTAATTCGCTGGACTGCAACTTCCAAGCAGCAAAAAGCCAGAAGGCAAACTGCAACCTCCAAGCAGGCAACAACAAAAATTGGAATCGCCAGCACACCGCCAGCGCTGCCAAATGAACACAAACTAAACGAAACAAGCCTAACAGTATCAAAATGAACAAACGCGACTTTATCAAGAAATCCGGCCTCGGCGCCCTGGGCGTGGCCCTGGCCCCATCCTTTTTGCAGAACCTCAAACACCTGGGCCCGCAAGACAAGCTGCGCACCGCCCACATTGGCCTGGGCGTACAGGGGCTGGCCGACCTGCAGGACACGGCATCCCACCCGGCCGTGGAGGTGGTGGCCCTCTGCGACGTGGATGCTACCGCCCTGGCCAATGCCTCGGCCCGCTACCCCGACGCCAAGACGTATACGGACTACCGCACGCTGCTCAGCGAGATGAAGGACCAGATTGACGCGGTGATCGTGGCCACCCCGGACCACACCCACGCCCCGGCTTCGCTTATGGCTATGGAGATGGACAAGCCCGTGTACTGCCAGAAGCCGCTTACGCATTTTGTGTCCGAATCGCGGGAGATGAAGAAAGTAGCTGCCGAGAAAGGCCTGGTCACCCAGATGGGTATTCAGGTGCACAGCTTTTACGACTACAAACTGGCCACGCTGCTGATCCGCGACGGCATCATCGGGAAGGTGCACACGGTGCGCGCCTGGAGCCCCAAGGAATGGGGGTATAACGGGCCGGAACCTACGGGATCGGACCCCATCCCCGAGGACCTGGACTGGAACCTCTGGCTGGGCACTGCCCCGGAGCGGCCCTATAAGGAGGGCTTCTACCACCCGGGCGCCTGGAGGCGGATCATGGATTACGGCTGCGGTACCCTGGGCGATATGGGCGTGCACATCTTTGACACCCCCTACAACGCCCTGGAGCTGGACGTGCCCCGCACCATCATGACCGAGTGTCGCGAGCCCACCGGCTTCGGCTACCCGGAAAACAACACAGTCACCTATGAATTCCCGGGCACGGACTACACGGCCGATTCCCTGAAATGGATCTGGTACGACGGCCCCGGCGTCCCGCCCGAGCACGAGGACCTGAAACTCCCCGGAGGCGAGGCCCTGCACGACCAGGGCGCCATGTTTCTGGGCGAAAAAGGCAAACTCTACCTGCCGCACTTTATGCTGGAGCCCAAGCTGATCGTCGATGGCCAGTACAAGGAAATGGACGTGGAGAAATACAACCTGGGCACCCCGGTGCGCAACTACGCCAGCGAGGGCCCCAAGCACTATCACGAATTTGTGGATGCCTGCCTGGGCAAAGGCGAAACATCAGCGCCCTTTGACTACGCCGCCCGCCTGACGGAGACCATCCTGCTGGGAACCATCGCCGGCCGCTTCCCTGGAGAAACCCTCCACTGGGATGCCAAAAAAGCCCGCTTTAAAGAAGGCAAGGCGAATAAGTTTTTGAAGGGGAAGTATCGGAGGTTTTGAATATTTCTATTCATTTAAATTATCTGGTTGATTTTAACGATGACTTCGGAGACAATCATAGGCTTACTATCAGGATCTTTGGCAACACTTATAATTAGGGAACTCTTTAGTTGGTTTCATAAAAAAGTGGAATATAATCGTCAAATAAGAAAGCTCCAATTTGAAAGAAAACTAGATGCAGCAGAAAAAGCAATTGGATTTTATTCCTCGTATATAGGAACGATAATCGAGATTAAAATATCCCTAGAAGTAATCTTAAACGCCTTAAAAGAAGATCGGGACATTGATGTGGCCATTATTCAATCGGTCCTTGATCAAAATAGTTTAAACCTTACAGATTTGATGAAAAGGGGCCATGTTGATTCTAATACGGTCCATCTTTATTTTGATTTAGAGGATAAAAACCTGTGGGATGAAGATGATATTTACAAGTTTATCGAGACGTTATCAGAAGTAAAATATATAGATAACGATATCCAATTTTGGATCGACTTATATAATCATCATTTAGAAAAGGGCGAGGATAAGGAGGCGGAAATATTCTGGAAGAAAGCCCAAGATTTACTTGGACCCTATTCAAAATCTTTAGAAAAACTTGTTGATTCTTTTCAATCAAATAAACAAGCGGTAAAAATACTAATTGATAGGGTGAAGACACAAGTATCAAAAGATATTCCCTAAATGGGACGATTGTATGGGCAGTCTCTATGATGCAGTGTTACTCAGATTAATTGCAGGCATTTAGATTATTTGGTATCGCTTTTGCAAGAAAAAAGCTGACACAATAATACCTCGGTTTTGCTTGTGGCAAATAAGGGATTTTCACCTATCCGTTAGTTTTCTCAATTAAGATCCTTTGCCTAAAGGAATCCACAAAAAATATGTGCAAAGTATCTGCACATATGCTATCTTAGCAGGAAAATCTTGCCATGCCCATCACCAAAAATGCCTTGGTCCGATACCACACCTTGGATCGCTGTTTTCAAAATCCAGGGCGCAATTACGATGTGAAAGCCCTATTGCAAGCCTGCAATGGAGCTTTGAGAGAACTAGATCCAAATTCTGATGGGATAAGAAGAAGGCAGCTCTATGAGGATATAAAATTCATGGAGTCTGAACAGGGGTATGGGGTGGAACTGGTGAAGTCAAAAGAGGGTAGAAAAGTTTATTACAGGTATGCGGACACGAATTTTTCAATACGCAACCAACCTATTAATGAATTGGAGGCAGAGCAGTTGAAGTCTGCCATGCTCATCCTTCGACGTTTTAAGGGTTTGCGCCAATTTGAATGGATCCATGAATTGCTACCCAAGCTGGATCAGACGTTTAAGTTGGTGGATGCTCCTGATAATATCATTGCATTCGAGAGCAATCCATATACGGAAGGCATCGATTATATAGATCCAATTTTTAACGCTATTCTATATAAGAAGACGCTGGCGGTAAAGTATCAGTCCTTCAGGAGCGATCAATTTCGGGAATTCATATTCTCGCCTTATCATTTAAAGCAATTCAATAGCAGATGGTTTGTCTTTGGAAGGGATAAGGCCTATGAAACAATCACAAACCTTGCCCTCGATCGTATATTACAAATTGAAGATTCTTCTGAGCCATTCATAGAGAATAAGCACATCAATTTTGATGAATACTTCGACGATGTTATCGGAGTAACCGTTCCCAATGATCAGGAACCTATACTGATCGACCTACAAGTAGACAAGGACCTAGCGCCATATATTCGTACGAAACCACTGCACGGATCCCAGCGTCCGGAAAAAGTATTTGAAGACTATTCGATTTTTACTATTGAAGTGATTCCCAACTTTGAATTAGAGAAGCTTCTTCTCTCCTTTGGAGAACAATTAGAGGTTTTGGCTCCTAGTGATTTTAGAGATAAAATTAGGGCAAGAATCCAGAAGAACGTAGCTCAATATGGTTAGTGCAGATCCAGCACACACTTCTGCTAGAGATTTGCAGTGAACCGTAAACTGTAATGCTATGAAAACTTCTGAAACCCAAATTCAATGTCCGGAATGCGGAACCCAAATTGATGTAAACGACATCTTAAAACATCAATTGGAGGAACGTCTTCGCAAAGAATTTCAAACCAAATTCAGCGAGGAACGTAAAAGCCTTAAAGCTCAAGTAGCTGAACTGCAAGAAGAGCGTGAATCCTTTGACGAACAATTGAAAAAGGCTACAAAGGAAGCTGAAATAGCCATGAAAGCCAGATTGGAAAAGGAAATGGAAGCGGAGCAGGGTGAAAGGCTCAAGCTGCTTACGGAAGAACTGGAAGAGAAATCTGAAAAGTTAAAGCAGCTCAACAAAGCGCAGGCCGAGATTGAAAAGCTCAAGCGTGAAAAGGATGAAATGCGTTCTGAAATTGAACTAGAATCACAAAGGAAGCTCAATGAAGAGCTGAGTAAGGCTAAAATAACAGCCAAGCAAAAGGCTGATGAGGAAAATGAGTTAAAGCTTAAGGAACTTCAGATGCAGCTAGAGGCGCAAAAGAAGCTTACGGAAGAAATGAAGCGTAAGCAAGAACAGGGCTCCATGCAATTGCAGGGAGAAGTCCAGGAATTAGCGATGGAGGAATGGCTCCAGCAAACCTTTCCTTTGGACACTATCGATGAGGTAAAGAAAGGGGCCAATGGAGCCGATTGCCTCCAAATTGTGAATACCCGGGAACGTCAAAACTGTGGCACCATCTACTACGAGAGTAAGCGTACCAAACATTTCCAGCCGGCTTGGATTGAAAAGTTTAAAAAAGACATTCGCGATCAGAATGCCGACGTTGGTGTTTTGGTGACCGAAGTACTGCCTTCGGACATGGATCGTATGGGCATGCGTGAGGGCATATGGATCTGTACTTTTGAAGAATTCAAGGGCCTGAGTGCAGTCCTGAGACAATCCGTGATTCAGGTGAGTCTTGCGCTGGCCTCTCAGGAGAATAAAGGGGATAAAATGGCTATGCTTTATGATTTTCTAACCAGTACAGAATTCCGCCTCCAAGTGGAGGGTATAGTTGAGGGATTCACTCAAATGAAATCAGATCTCGACAGGGAGAAAAATGCCATGAACCGCATCTGGAAACAACGCGAAAAGCAGTTGGACAAAGTGATTGCCAACACAATTGGTATGCATGGATCTATTAAAGGAATTGCAGGCAATGGTATCCAACCGATACCTGCTTTGGAACTTCCTTCTGCGGAGGAGTAATTTCTAAATCAAATTAAAAAGGGTTTTATGATAAGTCGAACAAAATTATATTCAAAGGCTGAAGTGGACCGATTAACAGCAGGCGGAGATTCCTATGTGCGAACATCGGACAATGAGGTCAAAGGGCTTGCCCTTACGAGGGATAAGAACCCAGAAGCGCCGAAGATTATAGTTGTAGGTGTTGGGCCAAGGATTGAGAATAATGCAGAGCTTCTATCCCATACCAATCACCCAGTTCCTACATTTGTCAAATATGGACCGAACCAATGGCAGTATAAGGGTGATTACAGAGTGGTTCGCTATAGTAATTCTTTTCAGGATATAGAAGAACACAGAAAACATAGACCCGCGTCAGACGTTACCGGAATCCTTTTCATGGAAAAGGCGGAATAATGTAAGAACATCAAGTATAATCAATGAATAATTCAATCATTAACCATTTACTCGACCTTAGAATAAGCGTCTTGCAACTTGGCGAATTGAACAAATGGTGGCCCACCAGTTTTTTTAAGGACTCCTCATTAGAATTCTTTAAATACGTTTTTCCCAGATCATCTAATGCGAGAATTATTACGGCAATAGATATTGCAAAAGAAATCGTGGACAAAAATGTAGGAGTAAATTCTTATCACCTCTTTAGAATGCCTATTGAGATTGAAGAGCATATTCATCGCAAACTGATGACTTCAGAAACAATAAATCCAACAAAGGAAAATGTTCTCAAAAACTTGGACAATCTGTCCAATGGCCTTCCCACGGATGATAAGCCAGGACCTAAATATCTAGGCAATTCCGAAAACTTAGATCTGGACACAGTTCAGGCAATGGCTGCTGAATATTTAAATGCATTCAATAACGGCTATCAAGTACACCCCTATTTGAATTAATGGAGATCAATCAGAGAACATATAATTCTAATCTACTAAAAGGAACGGGTCTTGTTCAAGAGATGCTTGTTTTAATGCAAGAATATGAGCCGGGGGAATCCAAGGGTGATTTTGCAAAAAGAATCTATGAATATGGAATTTTATCAAAAAGTACGGAGGGGCGGGTTTTAGATTTAGTAAATAATATATTCTCCAGTCGGTTCTTAGGGGAACCTCTCGAGGTGCCTCTGATTATAGGGCAAATGCGAGATGAGTTCGTGAGTATGGATGTCATCATTCAACTCTTTTACATCTATACCTGTCGCGCTAATTTGATTTTATACGATTTTGTTACGGAAGTTTATTTCAAGAAAGTGGATCAGGGTTCCGTTGAAATACGATCTGCAGATCCTAAAAAATTCATTGAAGAGGCCCTTAAGACGGGTAGAATAGAAAAGGGATGGGCTCAATCTACTATCAAAAAGGTTTCGGAACACATTATTGCCACGTTAATCGATTTCAAGCTTATTGATCAAAAAAAGAATATACTTCCTTTCAGAATATTGGATCTGACGACAAATTATTTAGCACACGAACTCCATTTTAGAGGCTTTTCGGATAATGACATTTGGAATCATCCAGATTGGTCTCTATTCGGGTTACATAGAGACGAGGTCATTCCTATACTGGATAGATTGGCCTCTCAAGGCACGTTTTTGATGCAGTTCTCCGGTGAATTACTATCGATATCCTGGAAAAATCAGAACATGAATCAATTCATTGAAAATGAATGTAGATAATAAATATAGAGCGCTTTTGGATCATCTTACGCAGCCCAAAAGCTATGACCACAGTGGGGATAAGGTAATCTGTTACCTGACCTTTGAACCTAGTAAGATGCTCTATGTGAAAAGACAACTAAATCAGGTATGGGTTGAACTTGCTAAAAATAAAGGTCTAAATGTGGAGCTATTATCAATGCATGATGTTTTAAGTGATTTCTTTAAACAAGATGCCTATAGAATCGAGGCAGGTGAAGAAGCTGCTCAAGACGAGCGGGAAATGGTTGAAGTCTATGAAAGCTTAGGCAATAACTTAAAGAACCAAAGTATAATAGAAACTGCTATTCTGGAAGCACAAAAGAGTGTTGACCTAAATTCGGGGGCACTGTTTATTACGGATCTCGAAGTAATTCACCCCTTTACACGTTTTGGCCCCATTGAGCAGAAAATTTATAATGAAATACAAGTCCCAATAGTTGTTTTTTATCCTGGTGAAATTTCAGGAACGGCACTTAAATTTCTAGGATTTTATCCCTTGGATGGTAATTACAGATCTAAACACTTTTAATAAAAATGACCGCTATTAAGACATTATTCGGATCGGATAAAGACATATACAGAAGCATAGAGAAGGTTGTAACCTTTGGTAACTCCAGTGAGGAGCACTTGAAACATGAGATCTCAGAATATGTAGTTACAGAGCGTATCCGAGATAATTTTGAGAAGTTAGGAGATGCACTATATAATGGCATGTCCGACACCTCCACCGAAATAGGTATATGGGTTTCGGGCTTTTATGGTTCCGGTAAGAGTTCCTTTGCAAAGTACCTTGGTTTTGCATTGCAAAACGAGATCATTATTGATGGTCAATCTTTTTTACAGAGGCTATCTCATCGAATAAATTCAACTCCCATTGAGCAGCTTTTCAAATCCATTATTGAAAGGCATGAGCCTGCTGTGGTTTTATTAGACTGTGCTACAGAACAAATAAAGGGAGGAACCCTTCCGCCCATTTTAGAATTGCTTATTGCCAAAGTGCATCATTTGGCCGGGTATTCTACCGATAGCCAGTTGGCACATTTTGAAAGAATGCTTCAAACCGATGGGAACCTAGAGAATTTTGTCAAGCAGGTTTCAGAAGAGTTTAATGCCGATTGGAATCATATTAAGGTTAACGATCTGCTTAGAGCAAAAGGAATTGCCAGCAAGATGGCTGCCCAATTATATCCCAATATATGGTCAGATCCTAGAGATTTCAAGAGTACACGGATCGATGATTTGCGTTCCGATAAACAGAAGGTTCAAGAATTATTGGAGACCATACGAAATATTACAGGAAAAGAAAATGTGGTCTTCATCGTGGACGAAGTTGGTCAATATGTTTCTGCAAAAAATGAATTAATTCTCTCTTTGCAAGGAACCCTTGAAAATCTAAAAGATATCGGACAGGGAAAAGCTTGGTTTTTAGCTACAGCCCAACAGACTTTGACGGAAGACAATCCGAATGCACGTTTAAATTCAGATAAGCTATATAAGCTGAACGCCCGGTTTCCAATCAAAGTGGATATTGAAGCTTCAGATATTAAGGAGATCTGCACACAACGGCTTTTAGGAAAATCCACGGATGCTGCCAAAAGACTCAAAGGACTTTACACCAATTATGGGGAAAAACTGAAGCATTTTACAAAGCTGGAGAACTGCGAACGTACTATGTACGTCAAAACCCCTCTGGATGAAAAGATCTTTGTGGATTTATATCCTTTTCTTCCACATCATTTTGAAATTATTATTACCCTTCTAGGTAGGTTGGCGAAAATTACTGGAGGGGTAGGATTGCGATCCGCAATCAAAGTGATTCAAGACATCTTAACAGATGATTTGCCCTCGGAAGAGAAGCCTTTGGTTGAGTTTTCATTGGGAAAACTAGCATCGGTTTATCACATCTATGATGTATTAAAAGCAGATATCCGCAAATCCTATAGCCATGTGGTTGCTGCAGTAGATAAGGTAGTGAACTTTTATGGTGAGGACAGTGAACATGCAAAAGTTGCCAAGTCGATTGGGTTATTACAGCTACTGGATGATCTTTTTGTTTCTCCTGAAAATGTAGCCGTATTGATGCATGCAGCAGTGGATGCCGAATCTGGAAAAGAGAAAATTCATAAACTGATTGATGAGATAAAATCAATGCCCGGCAATACCCTTCAAGAAATCGATGGGCAATTACGTTTCATGACGGATGCCATTAGTAAACTTGAAGATGAGAAAGCCCGAATCAATCCTCAGGGGATAGAGAAGAGACGTGTATATGAAAATATTATTAAAGATATTTTTTCTCCACTTCCAAGTGCAAGGCTCTTAAATACAAAGGCGATTAAATGTGGTGTTAATTTAAATCTCGAAATGCGCACATTTAAGCTAGAGGGAGGGAATGAGGAAGTCCAATTAGAAACCGCTTTTGTATTAGAGAATGAATACGCTCCAACTTTAGAAGAACTTCGCCGAAACAGTACAGAGAGATCGAATGGTTCCAGGATATACCTTCTTGGAAAACTGGATAAAAGTATTGAAGATGAAATCATTGAGATTGTAAAATGTGAGGAGATTTCTAACAGGCGTGTTGAGGATAAGGAAATAAACGATTATCTCAATAGTCAAAAGCAACAAGCCCAAACGTTGCGCTCCAGGGTCTTAAAGGAAATTCGTAACGCCTTTGAGAAAGGAGAAATTATTTTTCGGGGATCAGCCACCCCCCTGAGAAGCCTTGGATCTAAATTAAGAGAGGGTGTTCAATCTAAGTTAAAAAGTGTAGCTGAAGAAGTATTCGACAAATATCAGCAAGCACCATTGAACATCTCTAGTTCAGACGTAGAAAAGCTATTAAACTTTCCGGACTTAAGAACGCTACCTCCTGGTTTAAATCATTTTGACATAGTAAAAAGTGACGGAAGGATAGATCTTTCAAACCAAGCTATAGTTTCCATCCAAGAATTCATTGATCGCGAAGGCCATGTGGAAGGCAGAAAACTCTTAGAGTATTTTGATGCAGCCCCTTACGGATGGAGTAAAGATACTACCAGGTATCTGGTAGCTCTTATGTTCATTGCCTCGGACATTAAACTTCGTATCGCTGGTGAAGACATAAAAGTTAAAGGCCCGAAAGCTATTGATGGACTTAAAAATGTCAATGGCTTCAATAAGATCGGGGTTTCCAGATATGATGGTGAAGACCGTCCGTCGCATGAAATGTTGGCCAATTCTGTGAGACGATTGGCAGAATTAACAGGCGAAACGGTCGCGCCTCTTCAGGACAAAATTGCAGAAGTCGTAAGGAGGCATTTCCCATCGTTCCAAACAAAGTATTCCGCACTGAGAACGGAGCTTGAAATTCTTGAACTGCCTGGCCTAGAAAGGACTGAAAATGTCCGAGATGGTATCACCGAGGTATTACAAGGAGAAGCTTCGGATGCAGCATTCAGACTCGGCAAAGAACAGTCGGATCTATACGATGACTTACTTTGGATGAAGGATGTTTATATCGCTTTTGAAGAAGGTGCTAAAAAGAATTTTAAGCGTGCGCTGGATTTACGAAAAGCCATATCGGATTTACCCGATTCTGGAATTCCCAAAGAATTGAAGGACGAAGCACAGAAAGAATTCGATCGAATAGAAGAAGTGACCTCGGATGAGAACTTTGTACAACGACTCCCTGAGCTTAAGGATGCGACGGCCAATTTGGAAACATTAATCTCAGACTTTTGCCATAAAATACTTGTAGCAGAAAACAACAACATTCAAAGCGAAATTGAATCCATTAAAGATTCTTCGAAATGGGTTGAATTAACACCGGATCAAAAAGAAGAGCTACATAAAACCCTTAGTTCCCTGATTATTCAAGATAAACAAGGAATGGAAGGAATTAAGGAAATTTTCAAGGCAAGCTATGGCGTGAATTCCAAAATCCGTGAGGTTAATGATCAAATAGAAGAATACTTAGCTAAGAATAAAAAACCTGGAGGACCGAAAAAACGCAGGGTTAAGTTAGACCTTCCAAAACAAGTCTCTCATGCCAATGAATTAGATAGGGTTATTCAAAACCTTGAAAAAATAAAATCTGAACTCAACGGAAATGAGACCATAGAATTAGACTGGTAACATGGCATTTACTCAAGAAGCGATAAGTACGATTAAATCATTAGTCCAAGAAGCCAAAAAGCTTCTGATGACTGAATTTGATAGTCAATTACAGCAATATTATGGGATTCGTCCGGACGGTAGTTGCACGTTTGTGGAAGAACTGACGTCAACCAGTGGGTCAGTTATACAAACTGCACAATTGCTTCGAGAGCGTATCGATTATCTTAAGGAAAGTATCCCAGGAAATAATAAAGACGAAGAAGCTGTAGCCCAATTGAAGCGGGAACAAGCCTTCACCATTCTAAACCGTTTTGCTGCTCTTAGATTGGCTGAAGAACGAGGTATCGTTCGTGAATCGGTTCGCAAGGGATATCAATCCGAAGGATTTCAGGTATTTGATCAACTTACCGGGGGTGCTCAAAGTGCAGATCAATTTTCACGCTACACGAGCTATTTGAATGCTGTTTTCGATGAATTGGCCTTGGATCTGCCTTCTGTCTTTGATCGATTTTCTCCCTATGCCTTGCTCTTTCCATCCGAAAAGGCCCTGAATGAACTCCTGGACATCCTAAATGAGGAATCGTTATCGCATTTCAGGGAACCAGGGCGTCAACCGATCAATCTTTGGAAAGAAGATGAAACCATCGGCTGGATTTATCAATACTACAACAGCCGGGAAGAAATTAGTGCTATGCGCGAGGCCTCTGGTGCTCCCCGAAACAGCAGAGAGCTCGCAGTACGAAATCAATTCTTCACCCCCCGGTATGTGGTACAGTTTCTTGTAGATAATAGTTTGGGACGCCAGTGGTACGAGATGAACCAGGGGAATACCGAATTAGCTCATCAATGTACATACCTGGTTAAGCATGAACAGGAAATATTCCTGGGCAAAGGTGAAGATCTTCCGAGCACAAGAATAGAAGGGGCTCATTATGTTGAACATAGGCCCTTAAAAGATCCCCGGGAGATATTAATGTTGGATCCCGCCTGTGGATCCATGCATTTTGGATTGTACTGCTTTGACCTATTTGAAAATATTTACACAGAAGCCTGGGATAAGCATATAGAATTAATGCCCGATCTGCGAGACAGGTACTCACGGCAAGAGTTTATCCGGCAGATACCAGAAATGATCATTCGGCACAACATCCATGGGGTAGACATTGATCCCAGGGCCATTCAAATCGCTGGGTTAAGTCTATGGCTGCGCGCTCAAAAGAGTTATGCAAATCTTGGATTAGAGCCAAAGGATAGGCCATCTATCAGCAAGAGTAATTTGGTAGTAGCCGAGCCCATGCCAGGGGATATCAACTTACTCAGTGAGTTTACTCAAAGTCTTCCTGGTCCTATTGGAAAACTGGTTCGGGTTATCTGGGAAAAAATGAAATTGGCAGGAGAAACGGGACTTCTTCTAAAAATTGAACAAGAGCTTAAAAAGGAAATAGAGATAGCAAAAAAGGAATGGGAAGAATATAAAGACACCTCCACCCAAACAAGGTTATTCGATTCGCCGGAAGATAGCAAAGAATCAAAAATGGCCGCTGTTTATGGGAAGGGTCAAAAACTCTCTAAGGACTTTTTTGATAGGGCAGAAGAGCAGGTGCTTAAGGCGTTAAAGTCTTTTGCTGTAAATGCAGAAGGGGAGCATGCATTTCAGAAACTACTGTTTGCAGAAGATACAGCAAGGGGATTTTCTTTTATTGAGTTATGCAGAAAGAAGTATGATGTCATAGTGATGAATCCTCCCTTCGGAAGCCCAACTTTAAACTCTAAAGACCATTTAAAAAAAGACTACAGTAATTCTTGGCAAGATATTTTTACGGCATTTGTTACTAGAATGTCTGAATTAAAAATGTTTAAAGGTCATATTGGCTGTATTTCTAATAGAACCGCATTCTTTATAACAACTTTTAAAAAATGGCGAACCGAACTATTTCAAAAAAATGATTTAAGGTTTTTTATAGACTTGGGTTCAGGTGTTCTAGATGCCATGGTTGAAACAGCTGCATATATTATATCAAAGAAAGATTACAATAAGACTGGGTTTATTAACCTAATTGAAAGCAATAGTAAGAGTAGTGGATTACTTTCCTCTTTACAAGACAATAAAATTAAATGGATTAAATTAGACGTCTTCAAAAAATTACCAAACTTCTCAATATCCCATTGGATTACTCGATTACAAATCGAATACTTTTCTGATCTCAAACCCTTAAAAACTTTTGAAAACACCTCTGTAGTTAGTGGCCTAACGACGGGTGATGATTTTCGGTTTTTACGGTTGTGGTGGGAAACACCTAGCAAATACTTTGTAAATATTGCCAAAGGAGGCCCCTATGCCACATATATCGGAAATTTTAAATTAAAGGTTAACTGGAGGGATGGAGGGAAGGAGATAAAAGCGACAAGGAATTCCTATGTAAGAAACGAAGACTACTATTTCAAGCCAGGTATTACTTGGAGCAGGAGAACATCTAGCGAGTTTTCAGCAAGATTACTCCCTAAAAACTTCATTTTCGCGGATAAGGGCCCTGCAATCTTCACTGACAAAATATTTAGAATTTTAAGCCTGGCTCAATCGAAATCATTTAAATCTTTAATTAATATACAATTAGCTGCAGGAGACCAAGCCGCGAGATCTTATGAAGTTGGTATAATTAAGAATACACCAATACCAGATCAACTTCCTAATTCTGATTTGACTGTATCAGAAATTATTTCAATTGTTGTTGAATTATTAACATTCGATGAAACCAGTATTTTCTTTTCTAATGAACTACCAGATTATAAACATTTGGAGGTTTTTTTAAATCAAAAATTTAAACGGTTAGATTATCTGGATGAATTAATTCAAAAAAAAGTTGACTATTCTTACGGTCAGGAGAGAAATGATTATTCCTGTAATTGGGGCTCACATGTTTCTCACTTAAATGAGGAGTTTGAAGCAATAAACAACCGTCTTTCTCTTTGTTTTGGATACTTGTTTGAACGGAACAAACTACTGAGGTCAGGAAAAAAAATAGTTCAGGAGTTGCTAAGTGAATTTGTAGTTGACGAACCCTGTCTGGATGCAGAAAAGGATTATATCGCTATTTATTCAAAAAATTCTAATGAATTTGAAAAAAGTATTTATAAAGTAATTTCAGAAAAGAAACATTTAATTCAAGATCTTGAATCACTTAGTAAAAGAAAGGTAGAGTTTAACATCATAGATTATTTTAAAAATCCTAACAGATTTTTCGATTTCCACCTAAGAAAATATACAGACTCCGGAAGGAAAGCTCCAATTTATCTTCCTTTATCCTCTGAATCTGGTAACCTAGTAATCTGGTGCTATTATCCCAAGCTAAACGAAAGAACCATATTTAAAATCTTAAATGACTCGGTAGATCCCATTATTGATGACTTAAGGAAAGAAATTATTTCTGAAGAAAAATTGGGCTCTTCAAGTACTTCTTATGATAACCGAAATCTTTTAGGGGAAATTGAAGATTTTAAATACTCTTTATTAAGAGTAGCAGATTTGCCATATCGACCAAATCTAGACGATGGTGTACTAATTACCGCAGCTCCTCTCTATAATTTGTTCCAACATAGTAAATGGAAAAAAGCGACGGAAATCTGTTGGAAGAAATTAGAGAAAGGAGAATACGACTGGTCCCATTTGGCTTATAGTATTTGGCCCGAACGAGTTCGCGAGAAATGCAAGAAGGATTTGAGTATGGCTATTGCTCATGGCCTGGAAGATATTTGTGAGATAAAGCCTAGACAACCAAAAACTCGCACTAAAAAAGGCATTAAAGAGGAATCTCAAAAGAAACTCATGTAATCGCAAGTTTGAGGTAAAATAGAAGGACTGTGAATCTAAAAAACACACTAACTACTCATAATTATAATGACTGAAAATAATTCCCTAAAATGATTCAGGAATTCATACAAAATCATTTTTTACAAAAACTAGGTCATGAGAATAGTTTGACTGTCTATGATCCGGATTTATTGTACCACGATTTGGTGATTGGGATGCAAAATGAGAATCTTAAAGTTTTTGACATTTCAAAGAACACGGTAACAGAACGCGAACGGGCTTTTGATTATTGGGTAAACGAAATGCCCTTAAGCCTGGACAAAAAGATGCTGATCTACATTCCCTTTCGAAAGAAGCTGGATGAGGATCAAAAAGCGAGGGATCCCTTCTCCATATTTATGAGTGCGGGTGCTGTTTTTCCAGATGAAGCCTCGGACAGTTACAAACAGTTATGTCTTCAGGCAATTCCCGAAAAGGCAGCCAAAATTGAAGAATTATTCTTGCACTCAAGCACACCCTCTTTTAGCAAAATTGATGCTTTAAAGGGGGGGAATACGTATCCGTCTATTAAAGCTGGATTGGATGCTACTTCCGCTGTTGAAATATTACTAGCCTTTTTGAATCCAAATGAGAACCAACTTGTATTCTTAAAATCAGACAACTCTTGGAAGAATGAGTTCAAAGAGTTTATGGCAGATGTCATTGGAGTGACCCCTACTAAAAAATCCATAGATACCCTACGAAAAGAACTCTGGAGGATCGTGCTGTTTTCTGAGTTCTTATATGACTTACCTGTGGACTTGCCGTCCAAGTTGGCAGATGTGTCAAAGGCTAAGGAAGAAGCCAAAACTGTCATCTATCAGGTTTGTGATCATTTACGTAAGAATAAAGACTGTGAAGAATTATATGTCAAACATGCTGGCGAAGTAAGTGATGAATTGTCCCTGGCTGATTTGTTCAGGGATGAGAATGATTTAGGAAGCATAAACACTTTCGCCTTTGAGGATTCTACATTTTTCAATCAGTTTAAGGACGAATTGTTAAAAGGCAATTTGGCTGCTGCCACGTCCCTGGCAAAGACTTCCAGTAAAGGTATTTGGAGTGAATTTAACGATGAGAGAAGAGCTGCCTGGCAAATAGGTTTAAAAACTTGTGAATTGGTAGCAGCCATTGAAAATCAGAAGAATGATTTAAAGGGCTTAAAAAACACAAATTCAATTATTCATTGGTACTCGGAAAAGGGCTTTACCATTGATGCACTACACCGGGAGCTGCAAAAGGAAATACAAAAGCAAATAGAATTATCTGACGCCCTTGAAGAGGTTGTAAACTATGGTAGAAAGGCCTACCATGGCTTTATGGAGGGTGTTCAGAAAAGTCTTCAAAACAGTATTGAAAAGGATAAAGGTATACAAACGGACATTTTAAAGAATAGTACTCTTTTCGATACCAAGGTTAAGCCGTTAGTTAATGAAGGGAAGAAAACGGTGTACATCTTGGCGGATGCCCTACGATTTGAGTTAGGCGACTATCTAAAAAGGCGACTTTCCAGGGCGGATTTTGACTGCACACTTATTCCTTCTTTGGCCTTTATGCCAACTGTCACAAAATATGCCATGGCAGCTTTAATGCCTGAAGCCAGTAGAAATCTGGAGTTAAACACCCTCAAGGATGATTTACAGGCCTATTTGAATGGTAAATTGGCAAAGTCTCGGGCCGATAGAATTAAATATACCCAAGAGGTTTTAGGAGATAAATGTGCGTGGCATTGGGAAGATGATATTCTAAGAAATTCTTTCGAGAAAAAAGATATTCTATTTGTAACTACTACTGAAGTTGATCAGGCGGGCGAGAACACTCCGCAGCATGCCCAGCATCTCATCGAGCTGGCCATTCAAAAAATATTAAAAGTGACTACCAAGCTAAAGAAGGCTGGCTATGAAGAGTTTATCGTGGCGGCGGACCATGGATTCGTACTATATGATGAGTACTTGGCCGGCAATAACGTCTCCAAGCCAACAGGCGAATGGGTCTTACAAAAAACAAGATGCTTGGCAGGTAAAGGAGAAACGTCTGACAACCATCTTGTGTTTACTCCTGAACAATTGGGTGTCAAGAGCGATGTGGAGCAGTTTATGTTCTTGAAGAACTATGCGGTGTATGAAAGGGGTAAAATATTCTTTCATGAAGGTCTGTCCCTACAAGAGATTATCACGCCTTGCTTAAGTTTTAGACCCATAAAAAAGAAGGAGAAGGAAGAGATTGTTGTTAACCTATCCTACAAAGGAAAAACAAAAGGATTTGTAACCACAAGACGACCGTCTATTGAAGTGGCTTGCTTCGGAGATTCTTTCTTCGCAGAGGCTATCGATGTGCAAATTGAGGCTATTGCTAATGAACTGCATATTGGTAATCCAGCACCCTCAGAAGAAGTAAATACTACGACTGGGTTTGTTGAGGTATCACCCGGACAATCTTTAAAAATCACCTTAGCACTTGAGGATGATTTTGAAGGGGCCTTTACGGTGTATGCGAAGTCACCTTCTACAGGTATTATTTATTCTCAAATTGAATTGGAAACAGAATATCTCTAGTTATGGATGTATTAGATAGAAAGCTCAATGACATTTTCCCAGGAAAGGTAGTACGGAAAGATCTGGTGCATCAAATAAAGAAAGCAGCGAATGTCCCTTCTTTTGTGTTGGAATTTTTGTTGTCAAAATATTGTGCCACCGATGATCCTGATGAAATCGAAGCAGGAAAAAAAGCGGTTTTAGAAGTAGTTGAGAAGAACTATGTCCGACCTGATGAGGCCAACAAGGCACAGTCCATTGTACAGCAGAAAGGGAGGCATAAGTTCATAGACAAGATTCACGTAAAGTATGTTGAGAAAGAAAAACGCCATTGGGCCGCAATGGAGAATTTTAATTCCAACAGAATCGCAATTAATGAGAAGTTTTATAAGGAGAACGACAAGCTATTAGAAGGTGGTATTTGGGCCGAAGTCACTGTAGCACACAATGATGTTGAAGATGATAATTACGCCTTCTACATCGAAGATATGCGTCCTATTCAATTATCTCGGTTTAATGAGAATCAATATTTCGAGGGTAGGGAGCAATTTAGCCGCGATGAATGGATTGATATTGTCTTAAGAAGTGTAGGGCTAAACCCCGAGATTCTCGATAATCCACCTGAAGAAATCAAGAAATACTTTCCTTCGGGATTAAGGCTAAAACTTCATTTTTTGGCCCGCCTAGTACCCCTGGTTCAAAGCAATTTCAATTTTATTGAGTTGGGGCCTAGAGGCACGGGTAAATCCTATTTCTATTCCGAGTTTTCACCCTATTCTACCCTGCTTTCTGGAGGGCAGGCCAGTACAGCCACCCTGCTTTATAACAACGCCCGAAAGAAAGTAGGTGCAGTTGGATTTTGGGATAATATTGCTTTTGATGAAGTAGGCAACATGAAGATCCGTGATTCTGACACCATCCAGATCATGAAGGATTATATGGCCAATGGAAGGTTTTCTCGAGGAAAAGAAGTCAATGCCAATGCCAGCTTCTCATTTGTTGGGAACATTGATCATTCTATTGAGCAATTAGTCAACTCCTATGAGCACGATCTGTTTATCACGCTTCCCAAGGCCTTTGACTTAGCCATTCAAGACCGTTTCTTCTTCTTTTTGCCAGGCTGGGAAATCCCCAAGATGGACAATAAATTCTTTGCCACAAATTATGGTCTAATAACGGATTATATGGCAGAGGCATTTCATTTCATGTTCAGGCATAACAAAGACTATTTTGATGTTGTCAACAGAAGGTTAAAACTTGGTAATACAGTACAAGGCAGAGATGAAATAGCTATTAAAAAAACAGTTTCTGGCCTACTCAAAATCATACACCCATCGGGAGAACCGTTGGAGGAAGAATTTAAGGACATCGTTGAGTATGCAATTGAGGGAAGAAGGAGAGTTAAAGAGCAAATGAATAAACGAAAACCGGATGACGAATTTGCGTCTATTGACCTTTCTTATTTTGCTCCTGATGGTTCCGAACACATCGTATACTGCTTAGAAAGTAAGAACTCAAACGCTACTCAAAACCCAAGAAAGGAAGAAGAACTATCTCAGGACATACCGGAAAAGGTGGAGGTCCAAGAGGATATCAAACCTGAAATCAAAAAGGAGCTCAAGGAGAAACATGTGAGAATTCACTATGGGGATATTGGCTATGGTTATGAATCGGTTTTTGGGCCCTATTTAGAAGGCGCGCAAATCATTCAGATAGAAGACCCTTTTATTCGTCAAAGGCATCAGGTTGTAAATTTCTTGAAATTCTGTGAGTTGGCTGTAAAGATTGGAGATGTCAAAGAAATCTACTTAAAAACGAATTCAGATGATGCGCAGCAGCAGTACGAGAACGAAGAACTTTTTAATCAGATCGAAGCCAGTTTGCATGAGAAAGGCGTTAAGCTAAGCGTTAAGTTCTCAGATAATCTGCATGACCGCCAAATCTTACTTTCTAATGGTTGGAGGATTATTTTGGGAAGGGGTCTGGATTATTTCCAATCCCTTGCGGGGAACTATTTCCAGCTAGGAACAAACGAACAGGAATTGCGTCCCTGCTTGGAAACGAACATAGATTTTTTAAGGATTAAAGAGTAGTCTTTTCTTGAATTTATGGTAAAAGAGTTCCGTTTCATTAAATAGAAATTTAGAATAAATGGCCAAAAAGGTCCTATATGTAGATATGGATAATGTCCTGGTAGACTTCCCTTCCGGCATCGCTCAATTGGATCCAGAAACACATCAAAAGTATCATGACAATTATGATGAGGTTCCAGGGATTTTCAGCCTCATGCTGTAGATACCCCAATTGTTAGGACAGCTTTCTATCAAATTTAGATAAATATTCATGCTGCTTTTTTAAATACTTCAGCAGGTATTTCATAGTCGATAGACTGTTGTCTTCTCTTGTGATTGTAATACTGGAAGTACTCTGCTAAAAGTAGGTATAGATCCATACCATCCTTGTGAGGATTCAGACAGATTTTCTCATACTTTACATTTCTCCAAAATCTCTCGATAAAAGCATTATCGGTCGCTCTTCCTTTTCCGTCCATACTTAAGCGTATGCCCTGGCTTAAGACGTGATTAGCAAACTCCTCAGCAGTAAACTGACTTCCCTGGTCTGTATTTAGGATCTCTGGTCTTCCATGTTGTTCAATAGCCTCTTCCAAGGCCTGCTTACACCACTGAGCATCCATGGAGTTCGATAGGCTCCAGTTCAGCACATACCTGCTGTGCAGATCAATGATGGCTACCAGATACATATACCCTTTTTTGAGGGGGATATAGGTGATGTCCGTAGCCCAGACCTGGTTGGGTCGATCAATAGTCAGATTCCTCAGCAAATAGGGATAGGTCTTATGCTCCTTACATCTTCGAGAGGTGTGTTTGCCCGGAAGAATGGCTCTAAGGCCCATAACGTGGTAGTAGGGCCGATCAATACGGTTTTTACTCACCTTGTAGCCTTTGTCCTTGTTTAGTCAAATGTGCATGCGTCTGGCCCCTTTAAATGGGTGATGCAGATAATGCTCGTCCATCTCCCGCATCAGCTTCAGATTCAGCTCGCTCTCGCCCCTGGGCTTATAATAAAGCCCTGAACGATGTACAGAAAGCGCCTTGCATTGTTTGGCAATACTAAGTTTAGAATGACCCCTCAAGTATCATTTTTCGGCGTTCAACCAGTGGTTTTAGCGCAAGGCGTCCTTTAAAAAATCATTCTCCACTTTAAGTTCCCCAATGGCCTTTAGTAGCCGGTCTTTTTCTTTATCCGCTTCGCTGCGTTTGTCTTTCTTTCCGGATTCAAAGACTTGCTCCGCACCATCTAGAAAATCCCGCTTCCAAGCGCTTATTTGTGTAGGATGGATCTGATACTTCTGGGCTAATTCGGCAAGACTATGCCGCTCTTTTAAGGCCTCCAAAACCACTTTGGTCTTGAACTTTGAGGTGTACTTTCTTCGTTTCATATGCAGTAAATTTATTAATTAAACTTACTGCCCTAATTTTTGGGGAATCTACAATATGATCGAATTTCAAAATTTAATGTGTAACCAAAAAATCGCAGCCTAGTTTAACTGAAAGTCCAGTAATTTGTTCCAATTCCAGGTTGAAGTTATTATAAGTAGTACTGTAAAGGTTGAAACAAGATTCTTGTGTTTCACTTAAAGATTGAGGTAGGCATAAAACGTGTCTAACTTCGATTTATTCACATACTCATTATTAACGCTTAAAACCCAATTTCTTTCTCTATCATCAACATTTTCGTTGATTAACTCTATATCTCTAATACTATAATTTTCAAGTAAATGTTTCAAATTTCTTTTGATTTCACCATAAGATTTAATCAGTTCGTTTTTCACCAATACCGTAACATTTTCACCAAATCGTGATTTACAATAATTTTCCATTTCAAGTTTCATATTTTGAAATTCAGGCGATTGAATGACTTCACTTTCTTCGTTTACCAGTAGGACAAAGACAATTGAATTGAACGTAATTGGTTTTTCTGCATTTTTAATTATCCATTCATATACCTTAAAGAGACTATATTCATAGGAGTCACTCATTAAAAAACCAACCAGTGCTTTTTTGTTACTTTTAATTAGCTTGGAAAGTGGTTTAGTTTTAAGCTTTAAATCTTTAAGCCAATCTTTCGCCTTACTATTGTTATTAACATAAAAGGTGATTTCAGAAGGTTTATTAGTTAGGGCTAGTGAAAAATTGGGTTTTCGAAACTCGCAATTGTTCGGAAATAAATGTTTAAGCCCAGCTAAATCTGTTACATCTAATCCAATATTAAGTATGTTGTTATCGCTGAAGGTGTTTTTAAAAAGTTCCTTTTCCTCAGTTTGGCTTATAAAATTTGGCTCTACTAACTTGCCACCATTTTGAAGTTGCAGATACTCAGAAATAGCCTGTTTCTCACTTGGCATTTTTGAATCAATTGCTGAAAATTCCCATCCCAAATCAGGCAATAATAAGCCTAACAAATTATGTTCAAGGGCTAATAGTTGTTCTCTAAATGCTGGAATTATATAGAGAAAATCTAAAGAATCTTTAAATATGGACTGGAAGAAAATTGCCCAAAATAGTAATGAATTGTTTTTTTTCAGTTTCAATTTTTCCAATTCCGATATGAGAACTTTGTAATAGTTGATACCAATATCAGTTTCCTCATAAAATGAAGCAGCCATATAATATCCAATGATAAATTCAAAGTCTTTATCAAATAAATTAGGTATGTTGAGAATTGCCCTTGATATGGCGGTGATGTCATTTTTGTCTCTGAAGCATAAGAACCACTCTTTAGCCTCTACAATATCATCCTCTTTTATTTCTTCATTCTTTGCAAACTCCCTAAAAAGAAAGCTACCTAACCAATTAAATCGTAAGACTGACTCTGCATAAAACTTACCATCATTACGTTCTTTAATGGGATAGGTGTCTTTAAGAGTTAAAGACTTAAGGAAATCCAATTTCCATTTATCAAGATTCGAAAGTTTATTTAATTGCTTGAAGACCTCTGTAGAAAATTCGTTGGATACTATATTATTTAGTGCGAGTGAATAACATTGAACCACACCTCTTCGAATTTTTTTAAATATCTCAATCTTCTGGTCATAGTTAACGTCGCCGGGAAATTTAATCTCGGCTTCCACATTTGAATTACTCTCTCTTATTAACCGGTCTTTCGTTTCAATTAATCCTTTTGGAACCCTAAAATGATTTAAAAATAGATTTTCTTCCTTATCTGGAATCTCATATTTTAAAACAGAATTCCCCGTAATCAACAAATGACTATTGAAGTCTACTATTGTGTTTTCCAACACATAAACGGCAATACTCCAAACATTTTGGGCCTTTCCAATCTTAAACCTAGACTTTGGAATTATTAGCAGCTTATTAAATACTAAACCTTCTGCTTCTGATAAGGAAATATATATTTTTTGTTCCATGTTCTATCATTAAAACCAATCGTCATTCGAAGATTCTGGCACATCATTTCGAAACAAATCAACATTGGCGATTTCAGGAATTGTATCAGGAGTTTTAATTATATACAAATTGGCATTTGTTCTGGTAATACTTACATAAAGCACATCCTTTAATCTATTCTCATTTCTAAGCTTATATACCATACTACTACTTTTGTTAAATCCATACAAAATCACATGTTCAAACTCCAATCCTTTGGAACTATAGCTAGTAATTAATAAAGGAGTGTTAGTTGTAAAATCGTGATTTCTCATATCCCTATTTTTCACATAGTAGTTGTACTCGATTTTTTGGTTGGATAAATAAGATGCCAAATCTCCCAACAATTCTCTATCTGGACAGATAATCCCTATACGTTGTCTAATATTTTTAAGAGAAATAAGTATATCCTTAATCGTTTGGAATTCATTTGATTGTGAAGTTTCAATAATTTGAGGCCGTGCTTGGGATAATTTAGTGACCTTAGCTTCTAGATCATCGTTGGTTCGAGAGAATAATGCTGCTAGCTTGGCAATATTCTTATGAAACCTAAAAATCTTCGTCAATCGTTCCATAAGACCCTGGCCAACAATTTCATTTTTAGTTAATCTAGTTTCGTAAATACCTTGATTAAAATCTCCTAGAGAAGTGATTCGCCTAGAAAGACGCTTTATTAACACCCATTCCATAGGATTTAAATCTTGGACTTCATCAACTACCGTGACATCATAGGTTTTATTAAGATTGCATTGCAATAGATTCCTTAAGAGGAAATTATACTTTTCTTCATACCCTCCACTATTATCTGGACGGATATCATTATTGTAAGCCAAATCCCAGAAAAATTTATCCTTAGTAGCTATAGTGATATTATCTGCAATTTCCAACTCTTGCATTGCCGTACTTAAATATCCATAGAGACTATGATTATACATTAATAGAAGGGGTCTGACTGTGCCTTCTTCAACCATATCACGCAAGACATAGAGACTTATTAGGGTCTTTCCTGACCCTGGTGGTCCTTCAATGAATAGGTTTTGATGCTCACGAGAAATGCGCCGAACAATTCCCTTTTGTTCTTCAGATAACCGATTGTATGGGATTAGGAACATAAGTCCACATTTTAAAATGGCAGGTTCTTCGTGTCAAGATATTTGCCCTCATCGTCTTTTCTTCTTTTAGTTTCTGGGTCGACATAGGCATATGGTTCACCTACTTGGCTAAATATTTTTTTCAATAAAGAGCGCTTATCAAATTCTGAAAATCCTGCTGGATCATTTTTATAATCTTCAATGATATTCTTTAGTTCAGAAGAGTCATTTCTCACTTCATATTTCAACAGTGCCATTTTGCATCTTACTGTTTGATCTTCTTGTATTTCAGGGGTTTGCTTCTCCAAATACTCTAGAGCTGATTTAACACTGCTTTTTTCTAATAAGACTGCATAATTGTGTCTCCAAGCGGGTTCATCGGGATTAATCTCTATTGCGCGCTCCAAAGCCTTCTTGGCTGCACCAAGTCTTCCTAAACGACTATTAAGTATATACATCATGTTCCAAACCCAGCTATCCTCGTCATCGAAACGTTTTATATATGTTTCTGCATTCTCAAGGGCTCCTAAATAGTTTTTGGCTTCATAATGTTTGTCGATTAATCTTCTCAACAGACTCTTTTCCTTGGAGGTATTCTTGGCTTGCTTGGCCTTATTCAAGTCTGCTTGTACTTTGTACGCTTCTAATTGTTCCTCCGTCAATTTGCCTATAGCATAGGGGTTATCAAATTCCGCATCTCCAACAACCTGATCTTCAATTAGCACTTGAACCTTAAAAACTTTGTCCGTAGTTATTTCAGCTTCAATTTTTATTGTGGTGTCCATGTCATAAAACTGATTCAACGGACAACGTATTTCTCCAATTAAGAAATCGGACCCGTTAATGCAGATTGGTACAACTACTTCAGAAATCAAATTAGATTGCAATTTAAAATCAGGTATTGCAACTTTTTGGGGGAGACACTGTCCTCGTTCAATAATAGGGTAGAATCGATTATTTTTAAGGCGGACCCCCAAATTTTCACTAGTAATGGGACTGATTAATGATAGACCTAATTGATTTATAAAAAAGGAGTAAACAGCGGCACCTTCTGCTACCAACTTATCGGGTTCCGGGGAAATCAATAATGCTGAGTTAACTAATTTTTCTTGAATTAAAGAACCTAAAAATGGATTAAATGAACTACCTCCGACAAGAAGAACATAATCTATTGAATCTAGTGTTTCGTCTGCTTTATCAACAATTTCTGTAATCGATGTGCTGATTGTAGTTACGGTTTTATCTAGGTATTTGAACTTATAGCTTTTGCCTCTAAAAAATTTGACGAATAATTCTTTAAAAGTGTCAGCTTCAAGTGTTATGACTCCCAGTTCGTAATTCTGTTGTTTGAATTTGATGATGTTGTCATGCCGTGTGGTCTTAATATCTGAAAGTTTCAAGGTTTGAACATCACTATTTCCAACTTTTAAGCTAATGGTATTGCAAAGTTTAATTTTAAGATCCTCGGCAATAACATTCAATTGTGGAATGATGCTATTTTTTATGTCACTAATATCAATACTGTCGAAATTTGGAATGCTGGTTTTAATCTTTGGAATGAGAAATTCTTCTGTGATCAGTAAATCAATATCCTGGCCGCCCAAATCGTTATATCTTGAAATGGCTTTATTACTTATGGTGATACCCGTATCTCTTCTAAAATCAACATTGAGCAAGGATAGGTCTAGGGTACCACCACCAAAATCCACTACTAGAACATTTTTATTTTTTACATCTTTTGCCCATCTTTCTTTTTCAGTATCTAAAAGACGATTAAAGTATCCCAGGAAAGCGGCATTAGGCTCATCAATAAGCATAGTGTCATTGGCACTAATTTTTGCCATTTTGGCGGCTTTTAAGATATCTTTTCTTTGATTGGCTTGAAAGGACGCTGGAACTGTAATGATGGTATTATCAAGCTCGTAGTCGCCTCCCTGGGTATATATCTTACGCATATAATTCATTATACTACCAGCTATCTTAAATGGCATATCCAATTTTTCACTTACAGCATTTGGATATAATGGATGATGGTCCACACCCATCTCAACTTTCCAATGGAAAAACATGTTCTTTTTATACTCAAAGTCTGGATGCCCTTTTAAATGATAAAGGTTATTACCAACATAAGGTTTGCCATTATATAGTGCTACTATTGAAGCTATTTTCTCATCTTCTATGGTTTGGTCGTATTCGAAAGGGCTGTACTGAGGAAAGCGCACGAACTGAACAGGAATTTGATTTGTTTTGTTTAACTCCACATTCCCGGCATCTACTGTTGCCATGAGGGTGTAAGTAGTTCCCAAATCAATCCCAATATTGATAGGGTTTTTGACCACTTTATTTCTTTCGGCTATGGGGTAAATAATAATATCACTCATATTTTAAAAGTCGCTTTTGAAGCTTATTTTTTAACCACCTTGTAAAAAGTTAGTCTCTACTCATCATATTTGTTGCAATTCCATCAAGGCTTATGTTGTAGATAATATCATGCCCAACATCCTTGCGTATTTCGAAGGTTACATTACTCAATTGAAGATCTTCTGAAGTGAGGAACTCCAAAGGCTTAAACCCGTGTGCGATCCCTCCGTCAATTCGAATAATGAATGAAACATCCTCAGATTTGAACTCGAAAGATCTATAGTGAGGCATGTCGTTAGAATCTCTAAGTTCAACCTCAAACTCGTATGATTCTGAAAGTTTGTTTAGGTCATACTCATAATCTTCAAACTCTTTGTAATTATGAATGATGTATCTAGGAAAGGAAGGACTTCTAAAGTTTCTTCTGTCTAGCTTTACTTCCAGTTCAGATATGGATATAGGCCAAATTTTTTGTATTTGGTCAATGAATTGCAGCATCAAGCGCATTGAAAATTCCGATTGATTGTATTTATCTATGTAAGAAACCTTAAATGAGCGCCCTTGGATTTTTTGAAGGAAATCATGCTCATTATTTAGATTATTTGACATGATTTTAGCCAGATCATTACTCTGACTGTTTTTTGGAATGGTACTAATTCTAGATTCAAATAGATTCGCAGATTCAAAACTTGGCAGTTTCAATTCCTCATAGTCAATCCAATCGATATCTTCAATCTTAAATACGGATTCTCTAGCTCCATGTGCCCAATCAGGACCAAGGTTTACATATTCATCCTTAGTGATATACCCGAGCTTGGTTCCATTCTCAAGCGTTAAAGCTAAATGAATAGGATAATTTAATAGCTTTCTTGAAACACCCTGTTTTAATCTATAATTATATGAGAGAAGGTGCATGGAAAGGAGTTCCTGATTATTTTTAAAATCGATTTTACCTTCAACAACAAGATTGATTTGAATACCCTCTTTTTTTAGGTTTTCCAGCCAGTCCAAGTTTTCAATATCCCATGTGGCTATTGCACAATTTATATGAACATTTAATTGTTTAATACCATAATGGTAATTCATACGCTTAATTTCATCGTATAAGGATCCAAATATGGTATTGATCCTGGCATCTTCGGTTTCGAGTTCTGCAGGTATCTGGCTATCTAAGGCAGCTCTCAGCCAATCAATAGCCAAAAATCTATCCAAGTCCTCAATATGCCACTGACTACTTCTGTCAATTAAGCATCTTGTACATGCATTTTGACAATTACAGCCATCCAATTTTTCAAGCGACTGCTCCAGGATTTCCTTCGTATAGATGCTAAATTGGGAGGCATAACCAGCTCCACCTTTTGCAGTATCGTAAATAAAAATAGTACGATAACCTCTGTATTGCTTAATTCCAAAGCCTAATTCAGATTCCTCTATAGCCAAATAACTAGCCAGTGATTTCGTAAAAATGACTCCTAATGAATACGCAAGCCGTTTGTTATCCACAAAAGAACCATCTGAATTCCTTAATCGGATTTCAGTAAAGTCGGTTTTGAATTTGCTTCCGAGAATAATGTGCTCACGAATATTCTGTGCAGTACATGTGCTTTCACCATTTCTATCGCTACCGCCTCTTAACCGTCTATGTCCGTTTAGTCGTTCAGTTGACGTTTCTACTCTTCCGCAATCCAAGCAAAGACTATATCCCTCACCATCTCCTGTGTTGTAAAACAAAATTTGAGTTTCCTGCTCATTGGAGCTCGATCGGAAATCTAGATACCCGTTTTGTTCAGAATCCCATGGCTCTATGTTTAAGAGCAAAGGTTCCAAGTATTGTGGTCTGGTCCTTTCTGAAATTACTCTGGTGGGTGTGGCAAATAGATCAATTGAGAAGCCAGCTGGCTCCACGAGCTCTGTATAACTTCCTCTATGATTCTCCAAATCCACGCCAACAAAGGAATTTTGATGGCCGCATCTAGGACAGTTCTCAGTAACTCTACCAAAATCTACTGTTCGTTGATAGCCGCAGTTCCTACAGGCTTGAATGATGGTTCGTTGAGTTGATTCCCCATAAGTATTCTTTAGGATTATTCCAGATGAAGTATAGTTAAGGCCATCTATAAGAATATTGTTTCCAGGAGCAAACTCGGTTAAAGCTCTTGTTAGCGGATAACTTGGGTTTGATCTAAACCTATTTTGATTTGCCCTTCGTAGATCAGAAAGAGTAACCTTTTCGAATTCAACGATTCCGGTAGGAAGCCCTGCATTGGGTAAAAATCCTTCTTCAGCAAGATAACTGAGTATGAATTTTTGCAGGAACTGTCCTTTTCGATAACTGACGGCCTTATAGGCGGGACTATTTTCTCCAAATTCATTTTCCAGTTCCTCTAATTTTCGATCAAAGGACTCTCTCTGATTTCGTATCCTAACGGTTATTTTTTGAAAGTTTTCTCTAACCATTTGGACCAGTGCTTGAGAACTGTGATTTGAGTATGGAGTTTCTTTAACAAGGTGTTTTAGGGCGTTTTCAAAATTCTCCACATTGATATTTTCTATCCAATTCAAGAATGATTCCCCAATAGTAGGGGTTCCCTCAATAAAGAACCGCTCAATGTTCTCTTTAATATTTAACCCCCTATTCTGATTTAAATCTTGCCTTATATAGATGCCAAATAAAAGCGAATTAACATGGCGTTCAACAATGTTTTTGCTGTCAAATGCCAATATGGGAGGTGCTATTTTGTGTTCTAGGGCCCATTTTGGATTCCCCATGGCCTGCATTCCAATAGGATTTGGAGCACAAAACGTCAAGGCCAAAGATTTATTTTCGGCCCTTCTGCCGGCACGTCCGGCTCTTTGTAAATAGTTAGCTGGCATCGGAGGAACATTGCTCATGACTACCGCTGAGATACCTCCGATATCAACCCCCATCTCCATGGTTGTAGAACAACTTAAAATATTTATTTCACCTTTCTCAAATTGTTCCTCTAATTGATTCAGTCGATTTTTATCTTGTTGTGCCGAATGCTCCCCAGATAGATAGAGCTTTTCGTAATCAAAAATGCGCTCATGTAGGTTATTCCATAATCCTAAATCCCTTGCTCCTTGACTGTTTATTTCTAACCAGGATTCAACCAAGTCTTTTGAGATTAGCGTGTTTTCTTCATTTAAATGAAACGGATAATCATACAATGGGAATTGATAGGTTTTGCTTTCATCGATGCGATACGTAGTTATATTCTCTTCACTTAGATTTCCTTTAACCCAAGGAGAATAACCTCTAAATACCTTGTCAAGCAATCTATGGGTGACAGGGCACAAATACTCTTTTCCCGCTAGTTCTATTTGCGTACTCTCAAGTAAATCGAGCTTGTAACCGGCACCATCTGCAGTGAGCACTTTCTCTTGTAATGTCCGCCATAGTCTTTCCAAAAGTTCTTGGAGCATATCTTCTTGCCCATTGGTAATATCATCCTTGTTATGCCACCCTAAACCAGCACAAATTAATAGTACTAACCGAGACTGGGTTGAAGAGTTCGGATTATATTGAACCCATCGTCGTGCATTTTCTATTTCATTATTGGAAGGAAAAATTGAGAATGAGCGATAAAATTTGGAGGTAAAAGGCCGTAAGGTATCATCAAAGAAGAAATGAAAGCGATATCGTAAAATATAATCCGCTCCAATTTTTAATAACGTTTTCCACTCATCTAAAGAGATGTCTAAAGACTCAACTATTTGTGGTCTTTGAACACTATCAAGTGACGGGTATACAATATTCACCAATCCCAAATTTTCAAGTGATCTTTCTCTAGGAAGTCTTCGAGCAAATTGGTCAAATAATAAGGCGTTGGCATATGCTTCACCTTGTATTACCAAATTGTCTCCTTTGGCAGCCTTTTTAAATAGTGTTTTAAAATCATCCTTTACTTTGATGAAATCAATGAGTTCTTTCCATGAGGTCCGACTGTCGGATAGGGAAACACCTCCTTCAGCAGAGAGTTTTTCCAAAACTCCATTCAACTTGGATTCAATTTCTTTTTTTAGAAAAGGAGGTGCCTCTTGAAGCTGTTTTTCATAAAAGACTCTTTCTTCCTGGAGTTCCTTTTGACTTCTTTTTGAGGTTTTATCTTTTACTTTTTTAAGCAAGTAATGATACGTGTAGTATCTAACCCAATCACTCTCACTATCAATATTAATTAAAGCCGCAATTTTGGCAGTACCCTGTCTGCTATCGGTAAAGGAGATGTATTTTCTGCCGTCATAGAGTGTCCTGGTGCTAGCTTTTTCCGTGCTTGTTTGGTCCAGGACGATATCTGATAAAATTCTATTTGTAAAGGCAGAAGATATTCTGAAATGAATTGGGAAGTGGTTTGGATTAGCACAATGTGGACACTGTGAATTATCTGTTATTAGAAAATCGTGTCCATTGACTATATTCCCACTTTCATTTATCGTACATGGAATTAATTCTCTGTTTCTGGGATTTTGATTTTCAAGATTTCTAATAAATCGTACTACGTTTCTGTCCGATACCTCCGGTTCGATTTCTTCATTTTCTTCCTCTTCAATATGAAAAGCTTCAAATCCAACGCTGGTCTTTTGGATTACCTTATCTACGCCATTAATTGCACGTATACGTTCCCCTTCTAGCATCAGGCTGCCACAACTCCTACAGGAAACTAATTCTAAGAGAGGGTAACCACATTCGCATTTTTTGCCAGCAACGGTATACATGGTTCCAATGGCTATTTCAGGTTTGTGGTCTCCATGGTGTTTACATTTTGTATTGGTACACACATATACCCCCCCTATTCCTCGAGTAAAAAAATGCCCTCGGACCGGAAGTAAATTTTCGCCATCAACTCTTTGATCTGCCAGTAAATCAATAATTTCTAATTGATCATCTCGATCGGGGATGTTCAAAATCTTCCCGATTTCAGATTGAGTTAAACCGACAGAGTTCAGGAGTTTATTTCTTAAACGATTGATTTTTTTTGGAGACAGGATTTCCGATATATGAGGATTGTTCCTTTCTGAGAGCCCCGCATTAATTCTTTTTCCTTCAATTATTGCAATTTGATCCTGATCAATGCCGCATAAATCGGCCATGAATTTCTTCAGTTTATCGGAGTTTCCATCACCCACTGTTGCAGAAGTAAGAGCGAATCTTACATTATTAATGTCAACATCAAATGCTGTGATTACCCTTCGTATTAATAAGGCAATTTCTGCAGCTTTGGAACCGGTAAGCGTATGTGCTTCATCTAGAAGGATCCATCTTAAGGCACCTCTGGATTTTTCAAGAATGGGTGCATCCGCATTCCTTACCAGCAGATACTCTAACATGGTGGGGTTGGTAAAGAGAATCTGCGGCGGGGTACCCCTAATTTGTTCGCGAGAAATAAGCTCAGGTAGGGCTTTGTCCTTGTTTTCCTTGCTACTTGCTTTATTTGGAGTATCTCCCGTTAAAAGAGCATAATGAATGCCGTCCAAGGCCGAACACCAGGCATGCATACGTTTTCTTTGACTAGCAATCAAGGCATTCAAGGGATATAAGAATATCGCATTAACTGCATTTTGGTTTCTGCAGTTTTCATGCAAATCCTGAAGTACCGGTAGCATAAAGCATTCCGTTTTACCGGATCCCGTTCCCGTTGTTACTGCTATAGATTTATTTTGATTCAATAAGGAGTTCCAACTATTAACCTGGTGTTTGTAGGGATGTCTCGATTTAGGGAATCGTAGTTGCTCATCGGATATCGAATCCAACGCCTCTATAAATTCGGGAGTAAAGATGGATTGGGCTTCACCAAAAGTTGAATTTACCTGCTCCCAGGGGAAGGTATTCTGAAATACCACGTCTGATAAGATAGGTTCCTTGGACAATAAGAACCTATAATAATCTTGCATTGCCTTATCCCCGGTGGCCCAGAGGGATAAAATGGCATCGGTTAGTCTATTCTCTGTTTTGGTATAAAATTCCTTAAAGTTCATAGTTTTATCGATTCTGGAGGACGTGAAGAATAGTCTTGATATGAAATTCAGGATTCAAAAAATGACTGTACTGAATGTTTCTGCGAATAGCCTCTCTTAAGTCATCTCCTCCCCAAATTGGATAATCTTCTTGGACTCCTAGTATTGATTCAGCCACTGAAACGGCAGATTGTAACAACAACTTTACTTGTTTGTGTTGATCGATAGGTATTCCATAATTCTGTGTAATTCTAGGGCTTCTTCTGGGAAGTTCCTTGAGCACACGCTCGCCAAGTTTTGCCCTTAGAGCTGAAATATCGGTATTATAGATCCCTATAGCATGTATGGATCCTCCATTTAAAAACTGAAACAATTCGACCATTTTATTCTCTTGCATGTAAGAAGAAAGTAAAAGGACGATTTCCTCAAAGTATTGATTTTTAAAATGATCATTGATTTCATTTAATGCAGCATGCCAATCGCTCCTTTCAATCCAATGAAATTGAAAACCTAAATCCTTTTCGAATTCAGGAATCACTTTTTGAACGTAGTAATCAGTATCTAGTTGGTGCACTCCTAAATAGAAAAAAGCCCTTGCAGCTACTTTGGAGCTTCTTGAAATCGCTCTGAGTTGATCTAATGTGGAAAACGGTAAATCATTATTAGTGCATATATTGAAGTAGGCCAGTATTTCTTTCCAAATGTTATCATCCAACCCTGAGTTTGACAGCTCGTTATGATAATTTTCAATTCGTACTTCCCGGCTCTCGCTTACATAGTTTTCGTCCGTATTAACGAATCGCGGCATCAACTGTTTACCATCCTGAATTGCTGAAATCACAATGAACTGATTGGTCAAATCTGTCGACGGGATCGTGTAAATGTACTCTTCTCTAACCAAGGGAATTACTTCAATAGAATCTGGTGGCACATTGAGGGGGATTGCAAACAGCTCTAATTCATCTTGTGAATCGTATAAGCAGACGCGATTCTGAAATTGTTCTTTTACATCCAGCGTATGACTAAAACCAGAAAGGTGGTAGGCTTTTGAGTTTCTTCCTTCGACTATTTCCAAGAGTACTCGGTTCTTATAATCCATGGCATCCGATAAATAGTATAACCTGGAAATTTCTTCTTTTAGAGAGATTAGTGGATATGTGGACTCAAATATTTCTTTTGTGATTATCACATCAGGTTTTAACCTGTTTTTAATTCTAAGGATAGTGTCTGAATTGGGAGTGCTTAACACCCTTAGCCCATATAAATTTCCAAGAGACAGGTTCTCATTTTCCGAAATAATTTCTCCTTCATTATCCGTTAAGGTCATACCTTCGAAAGGAGACATGATTTCAAAATTCAACTTCTTCTGGAAACTATAACCGACAGAACCCATGATCCCCTTTGGAATTTTTGAATGTTCAGTTTTTACTTGTAAGTAATACTTTGATCCTAATTGTTCGATTTCTAAAATGGGGGATTCCTCAAGTCTAATTTCAAATGAATCAGGGTTGTTTATCTGAATTTCTGCCCGGTTGATTGTTTTTTTCGTTCTGGAAAACTGGAGATTTCCAATGTTAAAAAATTGATCCTGCCCGGTAAGCCCGTCCTTTTCAATTTTAATATCAATACAGCCTGCAGGAATACTTCTCAATTCTGAAAGTTCTCTCCAATCTCCGTGCAATCCTCTTTTTTTCAGCCAAACCTTGAACTTCGAATCAGGTAGTTTTTTGTTGTTCACATCATAAACAGTGATTCTAGGTTTTTTCTGTACCACGGGCATATTGGCCTTCATTATCCATGAAGGCTTTTGGGTTTCTATGGTCCAATCAAAAGAGGATACGTCGCTAAAATAATGCATCTGCTGCCCATTGAATTCTATTTCAGCTTTACCTTCAAAAACCAACCATGATAACTCTTTGCTATGCAGTGTTATTTGTTTATCAGGAGTATCACTTTTCCATTTTTGGGGATATAGTAAAGCACCTTCTTTATTGGGAGCCCCATTTCCTTTAACAAGACGCCACTCATATTCAGCATGTCTTGTCCACAAAGTGGGTTCACTTAAATCGGGAACAGTTTGAATGAAATCTGGAATTTGAATTTTCTTTCCATGCTCAAATACATACGTGTTTGGAAAAATACTCTCGCCATCCCATTGTAATGTTTGCTGTTGGTACCAATCCGTTTTATAGTTTCCATTTAGCAGCCTTCTGAAAATGCATATTAGTATATCATCCAGATAAAATTGATATTCCTGTTCAGTTACTTCAAATCCAAGAATATTACTCAGGGAATCAGGTCTATAAATGTCGCCAAGCCCAATTATTAAATGAATAGAAGATCTATCCTCTTTTATGGTTAACAGCCAATAGTTTTTTGGTTTTGACAGGCGCGCTTTCCTTTTAAGCGCGCTCTTTCTAATTAAGAGCTCTTTTGATATCTGTGAAAGAGCTTCACTGGATTGAAGTAACTCATCATAAGTGCCTTCATCATTTAGGAGAGATTTTACAATTTCAAAGCAGCTTTCATAAATAATTTCATTCTGACTGGATTTTGGTAGAAGGTCTGTGATGTACGAATTAAAAATGAAATCCTCAATCGTTTCGGGCTGTTCTTCCAAAACAGCCAAGAGGAAATTCTGGTACTTACTTTGATTTTCTGAGATGTGCTTTAAGGGAAGTCCTCCCTGTAGAAGTAAGGTTCTAAAGTAGAGGGTGTTCTGCTTGGATAGCCATTTTATTCCTAGCATTACTGCACCTGTCCTAGCCAGCTGGTAAAATTCATTGGCGTTGTAGTTATATTTAATGTTTCCGTTTACCGAATTGAATATCTCTTTCTTGCTGGGAATCCCACCATTATAATTCGTTCTCCACCATTCGGCATAGTATAAGGTAACGTCCCTCGGATCTAATGTTTGTGGTGAGGAATACCTCAGTTCCTTTAAAAGTGAGTTCTGCTCCTCATCAGTTATAGAATACCTCCAAAGAGGACGGCCATCATGTTTTGCTAAACCTCGATTGTGTAATATAGAAAGAAACCCACCTGTTTTCATAAAGCTTACGCTAGTTGAAATTGTAGAAATTTTGTGGCATAAAGATCTAAGGAACTATGCAGTGGTGCCACATAGCTCCTAAAAAGCATTCGCATTGTCCATTTTCAAAGTGTCTAATGATCAATCATTGATATTACTACCCATCCCAGCAAGTTCTTTGGATGTTAATCTGGCTTTAAAAGGAAACACCTTCATTTCAATTCTGAGTTCGTTTTTAGACACTTCAATAATTCGCACCCCTTTCATTTTTACATTAACCCGGTCGAGTAGTACGCAGATTATGTCCAAGAGATTTTTATTTGGCAGCGAATCGAGCAGAAAAAGCTTTTTGTCGACTAAGAAAACATGGTGTTTATAGCTTAAGGTCTTGTCGTTCCCTATTGCAGAATAGTCGATTTTCCGTTTATCCAATTGACTGCGTAGGGCTGCTAGGTACGCTGAACGCGCAATCCCCCAGCCGCCGTTACCTATTTGCCGATTAAATTTAGAAATGAGCTCCCGGTCGCTTATGGATTCCAACGAGGCAGAAAATTCGAGGAAGAGTTCTTGAACCTTTGTCATAACCCAATTTTTATCGGGGTATCACAGGTTGGTTTCAGCCACACATAACAACCTTCCCTTGTAACTTCGGATTCGAGCCAGTCACAATTTTCTGTGCCAGGCAGTATTCGGCCGGAATAGAGGTAGTCATAGGGGACATCCTGAATCAGGACAAAATCCTGCAGTTCCTTCATCCCGAGGGGAAGAAGCAATTGTTCAATCTGTTTTTTCAATTCGGGCGGCGGCCAACACATTTCGTGTTGAAGGAATAATTCCTTGTTTTGCACTCCCCAAAACGGCTGATGGATTACGTTGTAGATCCGAAATGCATTGTGATGTTCTAGGATACTTTGAATTCGAAGCACAAGTGTTGTAAACCTCACCTTGAGTTTTTTGCTCGTTTCAATCGTTATCATGTCTCTTTGTTGATAAATACTCCACAGAAACGACTGGCAAGGGGGTGTTTTTTTGACGATCGTCCGCATTCTGAACCACCGTGGCTTTTATGCTCGGTTGGTACGCGCCTTAGCGTTCCTGATGCCTTCATATTATTAGAGGGAATATACAAAATTCGTCTTATGGTTTTGGTTTAATCCAATTACGACTCATCCTGATTCAAAGATTAAACGCGAATTCAAAGAATCATTTAATCTATTTCATAGGTTGTAGTTTCACACCAACCCCATATCCTTCGCCAGGGCCACCAGATGGGTGGTGTTGCGGGCCATAAAGTAGTCCTTCAGGCGGTTGATGCGTTTTTCGATGCTGCTTAGGGAAGCAGGGGTAATCCCCCGGGTTTGGAAGTGCTTTGAAATTTCCTGTTGGGAGAAACCGTCGGCGAGTTCCCTGAGGAGTTCCAGGTCAAAGTCGTCGATTTCCAGGGTGGGGGACGTGTGGATGGACTGCATGATGTCCTGAGACACATACAGCGTGCCGGCAGCCACCTCTTTGATGGCTTCCACCATTTCCCGGGAACTGTTCCGGCCCTTGAGCACGTACCCGTCTACCTTGAGGTCCGTAATGAATTCCTTGAGTTTAAAGGGGCGGTCTTCGATGGAGTAGATAATCGTCTTCAGGTTGGGCTGTTTGGCGCGGACCTCCCGGATGAGGTCTTCCCCGCTTTGGATCTTTCCCTCCTGCCCGTTGGATTTAAAGGACAGGTCCGTGATCAGCAGGTCGTAGGGCTCCTTGTCCAGCAGCGCCTTGGTGATCTTCAGGCTCGCCTTGTCGCAAAACTTGGCGTGGTCAATGTCGAAGTCAAAAGCTTCCCCAAGGGTCTTGGTAAGCCCAATGTTGATGGAATCGATATCCTCTACTACCAGTACTTTTTTAAACATAGCTGCAAGCACTATTAAACGGGAAGGGTCAGTAAAATCACCACCCCCTGTGGAACGCTTGTCTCAAAAGTAATCCTTCCGCCCAGCGCCTCAATACGGTTTCCCGTATTCGCCAGGCCGCCCTGTCGTAAGGGCGCTTCTTCCGGGAAGCCCACCCCGTTATCCTTGTAGCGGATGGTCAGGCTTTTCTTCTCCTGCCGGAATTCCAGCAGCACCAGCGTGGCCCCGCTGTGCTTTTTCATGTTCACCAGGATTTCCTGCAGGGCGCGGTAGATATTCACCTGTTTGTCTGGCGAAATGGCCTCCCAGGGAATCGATTCAAACCCCTGGGTGATGATGCGCACCGTCTCGGACGAGTAGATCTCGATAAGCGAGCTGAGCACGGTTTTGAATTTCGGACCCGTTGGAATCTCGGCGCTGTCCCGGGAAATCTCCCGGGATTTTTGGTAGAGCTGGTCCAGGCGGTTTACAAAATCCTGGAGCTCCTCCCGGTTTTTCCGGGGGAAGGCCACGGCCGCATTCAACAGGTTAAAGATGTCGTTGGCCAGTTCGTCGTGGACCTTTTTGGAGATGCGGCTTTCGGTGGCGTACACCGCCTGGATCTCCCGTTTGCGGTGGCGCAGCCGCAGGTAGCGATAGATAAAAAGCCCGGAGATCAACAGGAGCCCCACAAAACTCAGGAGCAACAGGTTCCGGTTTTGCGACCGCTCCAACTGCAGGGAATTTTCACTGGCCTCCCGCCGGGCAATCAGGTAGTTTCGCAGGTTTTTCTCCGATTCATAGCGGACCTTCGCAAATTGGTCCTTTGTCTGCCGCCGCACCTGCTGCAGGCTGTCCGAGAGGCGGGTATAGGCGCGGGCATAGCCGGCCGGGTTCGGAACCACGTCAATGAGCAGCGCCAGGCTGGTAAGCCGGTCGTTCGGGTTTTCCAGTTCCCGGGCGATATGGTAGGCCGCCTGCGCCATCTCCCGGGCCCGGGCCGGGCTCCGCTCCCGGTAGAATTCCCCCAGGTGCAGGTAGCTGCTAAGGACCCCCTGGGTGTACGCGAGTTTTTGCCGGATATTCAGGGCCGTTTGCAGGTTTTCCTCGGCCCCGGGCAGATTAAGCCTTCCCTGGATATGCCCCAGCTGGTCGATGATCCGGGCGCGGAGCCGGGCGTTTTCGGGATCGTTTAACAGGCTGTCCCCGGCGAGCTCACGGCTCAGGGCCCGGGCTGCCTGAAGGGAATCCATATGGGTAAGCACCACGGCCACATTGTGGCGGATGTTCAGGGCTGCCTCCCCGTCTGGTTGCAGTTCCAGGCTTTTCTCATACCAGGCAAGCGCCTCCGGGTAGTTGCGCAATTCCTTGGTGGCTATGGCCAGGGCATTGTAGAGCCCGGCCACATAGTTCCGGATTTCCGGACTGCCCATTATCTGGGGGCTGTTCTCGATATATTCCAACCCCTCCACCGCAATGGTCTCAGCTTCCGAATAATTCCCCAGGGCATTCAACAAATTTGCCAGGTTCAGGCTTTTGCGCCCCACCTGGATGCTGTCACCCAGTGCTTTGTATTGTTCTACGGCCTGATAATTATGCTCCAGCGAGCGGGAAGGCTCCTCTGCCAGCCGGTAGTAAAAACCCAGGCGGTAGTGGGCGTCGGCAATCCGGGTGGTATCGCCCAGGGCTTGGGTAAGGGTGAGGTTCTCATTTAAGTAGCGCAAGGCGGAATCCAGCTGGTTTTCCCGACGGAACAGGGCTGCGCGATGCTGGAATAAAACGGACCGGGCCGTATCCGGCAACCCCGCCGAACCCCGGAGCAATTTGCCGTTGGCCGCGAGTTTTTCCGCTGTGCCCAACTCGTCCGAATCGTAGCGCTCCAGATAGCGGCTCCACAAGGAATCAGACCCGATGCCATCATCTTCGGACGCATCCGTCCCGGGCTGGCAACCCACCAGCCAGAGACCCAGCAGGATCATAAAAAAGGGGAACAAAACGAAGGTTCGTTTCATTCCCCTAAGATAAAAGGAATTGAGTGGACGCTACGGATTAGTTGTCGCCATCATCCGGATCGTCATTCACCTCGCCGTCATCGTCACCTCCGTTGGCCTGCTCATAGAGCGTGTCATCCCCTGCATAGGAGTTGTCGGAACAGGCAAAGAAAAAGCTGCTGGATAACAGCATGGCCAGGATAAAAACTACTTTTTTCATCTTGATTGAATTTTGAAATTGGACATAGGCCGGTCACCTCAGCTCGTGGCTGAATTTTTGGCCCTTAAGGGAGGGAAGTGTGGAGGGGCGAGGCAGGTGGGCAGGTACTTCCCTTCTCCCTGCTCAGAGCTGCCAGGCCGAACTCCGAAGACAAATCAAGGGTATAGGGGGTGGAAAGGGTGGAAGGAGAATGGAAGGTTTATGGAAAGTAGTTTCCATAGGATTTCCAGGGATTTTGTAGCTTTATTCCGACTTGGAAATCAACCAACTATGCACGCTGAGCTGCTGAAACAAGCTTTCGACCAGGCGCAAAGAGATACCGGATCCGAAAAGGTTCTACGGCGCGCCCAATTTCTTTCAGATACCATTGAGGAGCGCACCAAACAGCCCTATGGGGAACGCAGTTTGCGGAACTACTTCAACGAGGTGCAACAAGGGAGCGATGATTTTGAATTGCCCGCCCATGTGGTGGACGGCCTGGCGGGTTATCTGGGATATGATACATACCGTGATTTTTTAAACTCCCTTGAAGGGGGTAGCCCACTTACAATTAATAGACCGCGCAGGAATACGCGTGTTTGGTATTACCTGGCAGGTGTAGGTGTCATCGCCTTGGTATTATGGGTGCTTTTTGAAAACCCATTCCAGACCAAAATGATGATTTGGGTGGAAGATCATTACGAGGTGGTACCCATGGACCTGGAGACCTATAAGTTATCGGACCTTAAAAAGATCAACCAGGATCGGCTGGATCATTTTCGAAAAGTGGAGCCGGATTGTTCCTATGAATTCTTTGATGGGAATAAGTTGGAGCTGTTGTGGTATGGCAGGAACCCGGATGGGGAGTTGGAATACTTTACGGACTTGGGCCGGCACCCGGAGACTGGCAAGACCCTGGACCCCATTACCGAATACATGATCAAAAAATACATCTGCCCCACCTATCCGAATAACTAGCCGTTTACGGGTTTCCGGAAGCTAATTTTCTCATTTTCTTGTAATTTAACTGCTAGGTAAATGCAGTGGAACCATGAGAAAGTTTTTTGCAGGCGTCGTAGTGGGAGCCGGCCTCCTTTTAATATCCGGTGGGAGTGACGATTTTGGGGACGTCTATATCTGCAAGGGGCCTCAAAGCAAACGCTACCACCTGAAGGCCTCGTGCCACGGGCTTTCACGCTGCTCCACCCAGACCTACAAGGTGACAATCGAAGAAGCCAGGGAACTGGGAAGGACCCTATGTGGGTATGAGGACTAATTAGCGCTCACGCCAATTCCACGGCGCCACCGGATGCGTATCGGCCCATAAGCCTATCCGTCGTTTTCGAGCCTTATCTTCCATAGATTGCAGCCGAGCGTCTTTGGAATATTTTTTGTAATGCCAGGCGTATCCATTCTTAAGTAGCTCTTCATTCAGGCATTTGCGGCCATAGTACACCATAGCGATATAGCGCCGGTACCGATCCTTACTCTGAATTCGCACCTCCACTTCCTTTCCGAATATAGCATCCGAAACAAACTCCTTGGCCCGAGCAGAATAGGCCTGTTTCCGCTCCGGACAATCGATACTCGCCAGGCGCACCTTGATGGTGGTAGAATCCTTTTTCAGCAAGGTGAAGGTGTCGCCGTCGGTGATGCCGACGACTGTGCCTGTTAGCTGTTCTTGTTGAGCGTTAGCATGGTTTATTCCTGTGAAACCTACCACTGCAAGATGCAAGCAGACCAGAAATAAATTTTTTTTAATTGACAGAGAATTGAGATGAAAGGTCTTCATTCAACAGGAAATTACCAGTACGAAGGTAACGTGCTAATCAGCATATTGAAAGCTTACGGTTACATTGGCTGAGCTTCCTTCTTGGGGAGATAAAGCGACAACAGATGCAGAAACGGGATAATCTCCATCATAGTTGTAGTCGACATTTACAGTATGAACGATATCACCCGCTTCGTTTTTATAAACCAATTGTGATGGATTGTTCAATGGGAAAAGTAATCGTGCCCGGATTAACTCTTCGGGTTGCGATGGCATACTAAAATTTAATTGAATGCGATCCAGCAGATCGATTAAACCCGCAGAGGCCAGTGTATAGTAGTAAGGATTTGGTTGATTGTCATAAGAAATTTCTAGCGTAAATTGTTCTTGAACTACCGTGTTCAAATCGTAGTCATATACGTTTTCTAAAAATGACAGAATTCGCGGATTTCCATTGTTGTCATATTCCTCTACTTGTCCCGTGTTAAAGGCATCATAAGGAGATGCATATAACTCTTCCACTGCAATACTTCCATAGGAATCTGCCAAGCTGCTCAGTTGGTCATTATCGTAAAGAAGCACAGCTGTTTCTTCCCCATCGGTAAAAGAAGTAAGCCTGTCTTTACTGTCATAAGTAAACAAGAAATATTTGTTGTCGTCTGGAGATTCAGCAGATAGTACAGTTATAGATTGAAGCCGCCGGTCCTCAACATTTCCATTTACTGCTTCGAATTCGTCCGAGACGGAATCGCTACAGCCCAATAACAATAAAAACACTGAATACAGGGTAATTGAAGTTCTTCTCATTACTAAAAATTTGTAGGTTTTATACAGTAAGACAAAGGAACAGCTTGTAGCTTAAGCCTCCTTACGGAAACCCTCACTGGAAGATTTCATGAAAGGAGGTGGAATCGCTTTTTTGGCTACTCCATTTTTGCTATCATCTTGAGTTTCATCTCTTTTTGATGCCGTACCAACCGATCGTAATCAGAGTCGGATTCGAAGGATTTACTGATCAGCACAAACAATTCTATCGACAAGAAAAACAGGAAGATGCACCCCCACACTACTCCGGCAATCCAATTCGATAAAATGATTTTGAATAGAATGGTGATTTCGTCTAGTAGGCCGGTCTTCTCACTGAGTTCTTTCTCAGTCTGGGTGCGGATGTTGACGATTTCATCTTCTTTTGCCATGCGCATTCTGCGATGTTCTTGGATTTGCCCATCGAGTATGGGAATTTGGGCGCCTATCGGATTTGAAATTAAATGAGTCTTGTAGTCCTTGAGTTGAACTTTTACGTCTCTTAACTGACCTGTACTATCTTCTTCTTTTACCAATTGTTCTCTAGTTTCTACTAGTACTGAACGTATTTGTGGTTTTTCCGAAAATTCCTGTTGGGTTCTGGCCAATTCATTTTCTTTAACAGCTATGAGGCTATCAAGATCAAAAATTTGTTGTTGGATAATGCGCGTTCTTGCGGGAACTACTTTATCAACCTGGGTTTGGATCTCTTCAATTTTGATTTTCTCAACATCTTCTTTAAAAACAATTTGATCGATAATTACGGATCCAATAACAGCCATCACGATTGCGATAAGGCCTCGAAATAACTTCGGCCAAATGCTTTGGGAGATATTTAAAATGATTTGTCTTTCAATTTGAATCACTACCACGACCATAATAATTGCAACAATGATCGAAACTACATCATCCGCTTTCAAGTAGCGCTTGGCAAACGAAAAACCGATAAATGCCCAAAGAATACTAATGATCAAGATTGCCGAGAGGTATTTTTTGACCGATTTTGCACTCGCCTCACTGGAATTCTTTAGCAGGTAATAATTATAACCCGTTAAAAAACACCCCAATTTTAACCACCAGTCTTTCATTGCTTTATTTTAAAATTTGGGATTGTGTAATGGCTACCAATCCTTTGTGAAAGCCACGTGTATACGAGAGTTCGGCTCGTTTGCTTAGACCAGTGTTGTTCTGAACCCCCGCTTCTATTTCGCGAATTTTTTCCTGGTGTTTCTGAACGGTTTCTTTGCGTGATTTTAGTTCCTCCACCAGGTCTACCAACCCGGATCGGGAACGCGTATCAATATGATAATCCAGATTTGCGATAAAGTTTTCATAGAAGGCATAGGCCCGTTCAATGAGAATTTTAAGATCCATATAGATCAATTCCACATTGTCTTTTTTGTAAGACTCCTCGGCATTTGTCAGCGCATCGTTATACCCGCGGGTTTCGTAATCTTGCTGCAAGTAGGAATAGATAGCATCCAGGTTAACTTCACCGGTTCCATTCATATGGATTTTGACAGATTCGGAAGGCTCAGATTCCTCTACAAACAAGTCTTTGGGGACGGTGATGGATTCCTCCCCATTGGCGCTTGTGGAGTGACCATTTTTTCGAAAAAATGAAAATAATCCCATAGCTATTTTATGTATTTGGTTGGTACTTTATACTGGCGATGGCCGGTCTGATGACACCTCTTACATAAGGTGATTAACAATTCATCCTTGTATTCCCAGGGATTTAGGAAGCTGTTTAGGCTTTGCGAAAAGTGGTATTGCCGATGGTGTACCTGCAAGGTCTCCGTACCCTGACAATTCACACAGCGGTTCTGATCCCGATCCAGAATATGTTGCCTTTTGGATTTCCACCTCGGGTCGAACAAGGTGGCTCCATACGTGCCGTGGGTGTTGGTTTCATCAATGTCTTCGTGCTCGAAATTGCGTTTCATTGCGACTGCAAGAATTTTGCAGTGAAATTAATTCAGGGAGAAGTGGGTTCATTACGGGAAACCGCATTGTACATAATTGATCATTTAAGATATTCAGGGTCAATTGCCTTACCCTGTTGTGGGGCCAAGGCGTATGACAACTTATTTTAAATGTTCTTGACTTTATAAATGAAAATGCCAATGTGAGCTAGAGTTGGGTACACACAACTGCCTTCATTGTAATTTAATGGAACCGTGATATGGATGAATTTCTTCGAGATTATACTTCTGACTTAATAAATGCTCTTGAAAATGTGAAGCAAAATGGCCCTAAGAAATATGTTTCTTATGTATTTGACTGCTCGTTTTTTCGCAAATATGAAATGGAGGATATACGAGATTCAAGAGAACACGATCATTATCAAATGTTACTGAGGCCTATCTCTGGTCCAACACTATACTGGTTTGAGATTTTAGACAATTTTGATACGGAGTTGATCAGATTGACTATTAAGGAATATCGAAATCGTAGGTTAAAATCAGTGCCAGCCATTAAAAAAACATATGATAGTAGTTCAAGTGTACTATATGTAGGAAAGGTGAAAAGGTACTTTTGGAATCGAGTAATACAACATTTGGGATATTACAGTAATCATCGCACCCAAGGACTACAGATTTATCATTGGGCTCGAGAATTCGATTTAAAGTTAAAGTTACATGTGTATGAGTTTGAGCATGAAATGTCAAATCTTATGGGGCCCTTAGAATATAGATTAGCCAGAGAGCTTAAGCCAATCATCGGTAAACACACCTAATGAATATCGAAAAAGTTTTACTAAATCATCAGAAATACAAAGAAGCCTCCAAGGCGGATATTTTGGTTCCACATGAACCTGGAATTTATTGTTTTAGACTAAGGAATATAGAGGCTTTACCGTCCCCATATAAAGAATATCTGAAAATACGAAAGCACAACTTATTTTACATTGGAATTGCCACTAAAAATTTGAATCGCAGGATGTTGAATCAAGAACTAAGAGCAAAGGGACATGGAACTTTTTTCAGAAGCTTAGGTGCCGTACTAGGTTATAGACCTAAGCGAGGCTCATTGATTCATAAATTAAATAAACGCAACTATAAATTCGAGCCGGAAGATGAATTAAGAATTATGGAGTGGGTTAATGATAATTTGCTAGTTCATTGGGTTGTTCATAACTCTGATTTAAATGATTTGGAGACATCCCTTATTAGGAAGTATAAACCCTTATTAAACTTGTCTAAAAACCCACTTGCCTTGGCTGAATTGAAAGCAGTAAGATCAGAATGTGTTAGAATAGCAAACGATAAAGTTGAATAAAGGCATTTTAATATTTTACAGTTTATTTTTTTAAATTCTCTCCACCCTTCAAACTCCATCACACCCCCACAAAAGTAATTCCACCAGTTGGCCGCTCCAATCACCCCGTTATGCTGACGGTTGATTTCCTTCGCATTGAACCACAAAAGCCAGAATAAACACCCAACCAAAGGACACGCTCTGATATTTTTTAAGATTTTACAAGTACTCCGCCCCTTAAATCCCTAATTTTGAGAGGTTCCCCAAATGCTGCCTGGCCTCTGTACTTTTGGAGCCATTAGCAGCAGATTAGGGAGGCCACTTTCTGAGCCATTATTTAATTTTATGGCCAACCAATCGCGCAATTCTATGACTCAAAGCACTTGTAATGTGATCACCGGAACGGGATCGTATATCCCGCCGGGGAAAGTCCGGAACGAAGATTTCCTGGAGCACACCTTTGTGGATCCGGAGGGGAAGAAGCTTGCGAAGGCCAACCGGGAAATCATCGATAAGTTTTTGGAGATCACCACCATTGGGGAAAGGCGGTATGTAGCCGACGACCTGAAGACCTCGGACATCGCTTTTCGGGCGGCGGAGGCGGCGCTGGAGGCGGCCGGTACGGATCGGGAAGCATTGGATTACATCATCGTGGCCCACAACTTTGGGGATGTCACCTCCCGCGGCGGGCATTCGGACATGGTCCCCAGCCTGGCGGCGCGGGTCAAACATAAACTCGGGATCAAAAACCCGGACACGGTGGCCTATGACATGATTTTTGGTTGTCCGGGCTGGCTGGAAAGCCTCATCCAGGCCCATTATTACCTGAGCTCCGGCGATGCGAAGCGCGCCCTGGTGATCGGGGCCGATACGCTCTCGAGGATTTCTGACCCCCACGACCGGGACAGCCTCATCTACTCAGACGGGGCGGGAGCGGTGATCCTGGAGGCCAAACTCTGCGAGAAGCCCCAGGGGGTCCTGGCGCACAAAACCCGTTCGGATACCCTGACCCATTCCGGGATGTTATACATGGGCCCCTCGTATCAGTGTGGCGGCAAGGACAGCGGCAAGGACAGCGACAAGGACAGTAGCAAGGACGGCGGCAAGGATGTAAGCAAGGAAGGCGAGGCCCTGTATCTCAAGATGCACGGCCGGAAGCTCTACCAGTATGCACTGGAAACCGTCCCCGGCGCCATCCGGGCCTGCCTGGAGAAAAGCGGTGTCGCTATCGATGAGGTCAAGAAAATCCTGATCCACCAGGCAAACGGAAAAATGGACGACGCCATTCTCGAGCGGTTGTACGAAAGCTACGGCATGGATACCCCGCCGGAAGGGGTGATGCCCATGACCATCTCCTGGCTCGGGAATTCCTCTGTCGCCACCATTCCCACCTTATTGGACCTCCTGCTAAAGGGACACCTGGAATTTCATGAATTAAATGCTGGAGACGTCGTCATCTTCGCCTCCGTGGGGGCCGGGATGAATGTCAATGCGATGGTGTACCGAATGTGACGCGGAGGGTTTCCGGCTGATTGGAACCGGGCGTATACCACCTTACGGCAATTCCACCACGTCGCCCCGTACGGGAGTCCGCTCCCCAAACTCCATCGGCACCCCTACGAGCGTAGAATCCGCCTGGTAACGGGACGCCTGAAAATGCAGGTGGGGCTCCTGGGAAAATCCGGAATTGCCCACGCGGCCCAACAGGTCGCCGGTTAAAACGCGTTGGCCGGGCGCAACCGCCACGCTATTCTGCTGCAGGTGCACCAGGTGGACGATGGTCCCGTCACAATCCAGGACCACAAAATTCCCCATACCGTCTTCCGGGGACACGTCCATGCTGGCGCCCTGGTTGTCGGGGACACCGCCTTTCACCTCCAGCACCCGGCCCTTGCAGGGGGCGTAGATGGCTTCCCCAAAGATGGCGTGGGCCGAATTTTCTGTGGCCCACAGTGACGTGGTGGCCATGCCCATTTTCCCGAGCTTGTTGATGTCTAGTGCATATTGCTGGGAAGGGGTGCTGGCCCGGTGGTGGTTGTTGATTATCTGGTTCGAACCCCCGGAGGCGATATAATAGCGCCCGTCCCGCAGGGGGAAGGTGAGTTGAACGGGCTCTTCCGGGTAGGAGCGGCCGGCCACCAGTTGATACACCGGGTAGGCGAGCAGCCCCGCCAATAGCAGGACAAACCCCGTCCGGATCCATTGCCAAACTCCCCGGGGCCACAAACCTTCCATGCCGGAAATTCGGGTTTGCTGGGATAGCCCGGTTTGGCCAGACGAGGGAGTCGGCCGGGAATTCCGCGAAGCACCCGCCGGCCAAGCCCGGAAGAATTTCCATAGGCAGAGTAGCAAAATCGCCAGCACCACATACTTAAAATACAGGCTCGCCCCCAGCGGCCACTGCCCCCAGAGGTAGATAAAGGTGAGCAGCAGCAGGTAAAACGCCGTGTTGCCGAGCAGGGCCAGGCGGGATTTCGGGCGGATGCGCAGCAGGGCAACCAACACCAGCAGGGGCAGGCCCACATGGATAAAAATATAGAGGAAGCGTTCCATAGCGCGAGGCTTTATTAGAAAGAGCGCTTCGCGCCGGACATGTTACAGTTCCCTCGGGTTTAGGGGAAGGCTACCTGGGGCGAATCGCTGCCCCCACCCTGGTTGTAATCCACGCTCTGCAACCGAAACTTCCCGTATACAAATGCACCGTCCGGATAATGCCACACCGCTTCCCCATAGGTGGGGAGGTTCAGGCCATTGATCTTTTGGTAGTCTTTCACCGGGGTTGAAAATGGAAAGGTTTTCATCTCGTCAATCGCAATCCGGTCTTCCGAAACAAAGTTGACCAACTGGCCCTGGTCATTGAAATACAGCTCAGCCGAAATGCTGGTGCCCCGGGTGGTAAAAGTGGCCCGGGCGGTAAGGTGGTCGATGGGCTCCCAGGTAATGCGCCGGTCGATGAGGCCCGCCGGCGCAAAGAGGCAGAGGTCGTTGAAAAACGTCACGGTTTCCGTGGGGTAGAGGGCCGGGTCATCGATGTGCACCACCGGAAAGAGCGACAATACTTTTACGCGCATACTGGCATTCCCGTTTTTGTAGCGGTGATAGCCGGCGGCAGGCAGCCCCTTTACCCGGGCCTTCATAAAAAACAGGCGGGTGGGGGATGGAATAAAATTGAATTGTTCGGAGGTAAATGGGAACCAATCCTGGTCCCGGCCCCGCATATCCCCTTCGAATACAATCCGGAAGTCCTGCACCCTGGTTTTCCCAACGACCCCCACATATCGCAGATACTTCTGCACGGGCGCAGGCAGGTGGTCCAGGTCTTCTTCCCGGATAATCCGGGTTTCAACTTGCGCGGCGCTGGAAGACGCACGCACATCCCGCCTGTACGTGTTGGCAAATGCTATGGCAACAAAACTGGATATGGCCACCCCCGCAATAATGACATTTGCAATGGTGCCGAACCTGGCGTCCTGCCAATAGAACAGGATCAGGATTTGCGACAGCACCACGGCGATTATCGCCACCAGGGGCCAGGATTCTCTTTTCATAAGGAATAGCGCCGTCACCACCAGGAACAGGAGTCCCGACACCAGCCAAAGCAACCCCACGGGTTTGGTAATTTCCCGGGTAAACTGTTCGATGGTGGCCAAACGGAACGCCCGGGCAAACCCCATCAGGTGGATGAGCCCGTGGATCATGAGCAATAAGCCGAATACGTATTTCATCTATTGGGAGTACTTCACCTAAAGTACTTTTACCACCCGATACAAACTATGATTTATGTCAGCATGGGGTGCTGGGAGGATGCAGTTAAAGTGATTACTGCCGCAGACGGTGTTTATTTTTTGTAAGAAACCTCCTATTTTTTCGCTTCCGGACAATTCACCTAAGAATCGGACGTTTTAACGAAATACAATACCGGGAACGCCCGGTTGCGAGTTATTGATTGGTAACCTACAAACCCTACTATGGAGATCAAGAGTTCCCCCGATTCCTACAAACGGCCCGCTATCCGGATACGACTTGGCCTGACCCTGTTGGCCGGCTTCCTGGCCGGGTCCCTCCAGGCCCAGCAGCAATGCGCCGTCTTCAAGAGCGAGATCGGCGATGTTCGCAAATTTGAGCAAACAGTAAACCAGCTCACGGATTCCCTGAAGGTATATGCCGAGGTAGCCGCCTTTGCCGCCCGATACACGGAAGGCCGTAGCAATGCCCAAAAGGTGGAATTCCTGGCCGGGGAAGCCCTGGCCGCTGCCCAGGAGGCTGTGAATTATGCCGCCGAGGCCCAGTACCACGCCGAGGTCTGCGGCCTGGACGAAGTCATCACCCACGCCATTGAGGCGGAGGCCCTTTCCATCGACGCCCGGGACTTTGCGGAAACCATGTACACAAACGCCAAAAAGGCGAGTGCTGCCGGCAAGTTGGGCGACATCCACTACTACATGCGCCGTTCCCTCCAGGCTGCCCGGGAAGCCACCCGTATTTCCGAAAAAGCCACCTGGGCGGCCCTGGATGCCCATGGGAGCTGTACACACGAGGACGATATGGCTACCGGGAAAAACTAGGAGCCTGAGCTCGGTCCGCGGGGCATTTTATCCGTCCCAGCACGCTCTTTTTCAAATATTTCTTTGACCTTAACAAAAACTTCACGCAGCCCTATCCAAATAATGTTTAACCTTTACCAATAAAAATTAAACATTTTGGAATGTCTGCTTATTGGCATCAAGATCGTTCTTTTTGTCAGCATCGTAAACGTCTGGTTTTTCCGCTTCAATAAATCCACCTCCTGGAGGGGCGAAGGGGCCAACAGCATGAAAGAAGAATTTGCCAACTACGGCCTTACCGGCGGGCTGGTCTATGTGGTGGGGGCCATTAAGGTACTCGCCGCTACGGGCCTCTTGCTCTCCATCTGGTATCCGGCCCTCACGCTGCCGTCGGCAACCGTCATGGCGGTGATGATGGCCGGGGCTGTGGCCATGCACCTGAAGGTGCAGGATCCCATCAGGCGCTCCTTTCCCGCCCTGCTCTTTTTAGTGCTCTCCGGGTTGCTCATTGCCAGCGCCCTCGATTTGATTGCCGTTGGATAAAATCCTGGCATAAAAAAACCCCGACACCAGGTGCGGGGCTTCCGGGGGAACGGGGCTTAAGTGATCCCCCAGGCATTTAGGTACCGAGTAGCAGGTACCTAAATGCGGGATTGAATAGCAATCTGACGAGCGTCTTGCAGCCGCTTGTCAAAAAATCTACCGGCATTCTTGCGGTAATCGAAATGGACTCCGTCTGAGTGCATGTCTGCCAGTTGCGTAGGGTTAAAGTTCTCCTTTTTCATAGTTGTAAGCTTTTCGTCCGCAGGATTCTTTCCCGGGGTGTGGAAGAATTTCGCCTTTCTAACACTTCAACAATATACAACTAATGTTTAATAAAAATATATAAACATTAAACATTATGAAATATTTAGGATTGTTGACTGGCGATAGCGGGGGCACTAACACCAGGCGGGATTTGCATCTATTTCCCGGAGCCACGCACGGCCACGCACAGCCACAGAACCCGCATCCAGCCCGATACCGACCTGAAATATATCCCCCTGAAAACCAGAAACCTATGCCAATAATTTCTATCTTATGGGGAACAACCTAAACCATATGATTATGAAACGATTTCTATTGCTGTCGCTGCTGTGCGTTGCCATGGCCGGACAGGCGCAAACCGCGTATTTTACCGCGTACAATTTCACCGTTGAATCCAAGGACGTGGGATCGGTCTACAACATGGTAGACACCTATTACAAGGCGAACAAGCCCGATGGGGTTTCCGTTTGGCTGTACGAAAACCATTTTAACGAACCGGGCGACAACCACACGCATACGCTGGTATTTACCGGCTCCCAGGAGGCCCTTGGCGGCATGTACGACGCCGGGCAGAGCACGGATTTCCAGCTTTTCCTCACCCGGGTTAACGCGCAGATCTCCAAGAGCAATAGTTCGCTATCCGGCGCCATCCTCGATGCCTACGGGGACGATGACGGGGCCTACCCCTTCAGGCAGCTCTTTGTGCTGGATGTGGAAGATGCCAATGCGATGACGGCCTCCTTTGCCAAATTCAACGCGGCGAACAACCCGGCCAACCGCCTGGTGACCATGGGATCCATCAATATGGGCCTGTCGTCCAAAGGGGAAACGCATTGGGTGCTCGTTGGCTTCAAGGACATGAAATCGGCCCTGGGGGGTACCCGCGGCCTGGTCCCGGAAGGCCAGCGCGCCGCCTTTGACCGCGCCTGGCAGGCCCACATGTCGGCCATGGGCGAGTTCCGCATTGTCCGCAACAGCCTGATGATCCTGTTGGGTTCCTGGTAACAGGATGCCACGGTTGAATGCCCCCGCTTTCGGGGGCTTTTTTTATTCCTGGAAATTACATAGAAAACCCGGCGGCCTTCAGCCAAGCACCACAGAGAAGCTCCTGGATCTTTCAGCGATCCGCCACAGAGAAACCCCTGGAGCTTTCAGCGAATCGCCCCGCAGCGCTCCAGGTAGAATTCATATACGGAATCCGGTTCGTTAAGTTCTTTGGATTCGATGGCGCGCACCAGCTCCGGGCAGTGCCGGAAGTACTCCATCAACCGCTTGCGTTTGAGGCCCAGGATGCCCTGGGTAACCCGAACCATACTCGGTTTGCCCTGCAGGTGGAAGAGCGGGAAGTAGTCCAGGTAGCTATTGTCGTCGTGGATAAATTCCCGATGGTAGTAGGTGAGCGGCCCATCCCGTCTAAGGACCCGCAGGAAGACCCGCTCTGCGGCGGGGTCCAGCACGTAGCGGAAGCGAAAGAAGGCAGACTCCTCCCGCAGGGGGACGGTAACGTACTCCCGCACCCCCGCCCGGTATCCCAGGATGGCCCCGGGGGCCAGTTTCTGCCGCCGCCGTTTCCCCTCCGGGATAAACCGGATCCGGGAATACAGATCCGTAAAAGGCCCGGGATGCCGGTCGCGTACCTGCCCGCGTATGGTATCCCCTTCCAGTGTAATGACATGCCCTGGGAGGTAGCCCCGCTTCTGCCCGTGCAGGGGGGTGAGGCTGATCAGGATGATGGCCAGCCCAACCAGTGGTTGCACCAGGCGCCTTTTACCCGGCCTTTTCGTTTTGCGCCCGGGAAGGTACGGAGAGGTCATAGGAGTTGATTTTGCTGGAAGCACTGCAAATATGTTGCCAAAGCCCGCGATCACCTTGTAACAAACCCAGGGATTCCTGGGCGCCGGCCTTTTTACAGACCACACCTTGCTCGCCGTCTTCTTAGGGCTGGTTGTAGTTTTGGCAATCGTTTTGTCTGCGTACAACAACCTCGAAACTTCCGATATCCGCGAGTGAATAATTTTTATTTTAAGGTGTAGTATGCAAGTACACGCATTGATCTGACCCATTCGCTCATTCTTCCTTGAATTGGGCCGGAGAATCGCGTTTCTTGGAATAAATTAAAACACCATGTACCACCAGACTTTCAAGCACCTTCTCCCATCGACTATGGGAATTTTATCCTTCACGCTATTCTCCTGCATACCGGATACCGTTTCGCCTGTCGATCCGGATGCGAACATTAAATCAGAACCTATTGAGATTATCGTAGGGGTTGAAGTAGAAAGCGAATTGTGGCCCCGGGAAGTTTATTTTTCTGAAAGACAGGAATCAGTAACGATATCCGGAACCGCAAAGGATTACAACGGAACCATCTTACCATCTGTGAAAGTTGCACATTTTGATTCCGGAATAGAATCCCGCGCAGATTCATCAGGAAAGTATTCATTAAAAATCCCGAAAAATCAGTTAGGAGACGTTGGAAAAGTTTGGGTGTTCTTCCTCAAGAACCTCTCGGAAAGCAATGGACAAGGCTCTACTGTCCTCAAGCAAGTGGTTTTAGGAGAGGAGGTATATTATCTGGCAAGGGATGAATATTGTAGATGAGAAAGCTCAATGGGATCAAATTGAACGTGAAACACAAGAAAGTCACTAAGGCTATAAGCAAAGTATAAAAGCCTGTTATTTAGGGCGAAGACACTATTAAAAAGGTTCGGTGAATCAAAGGCGAATGCACAAGAAAAAAGGTTCGGAGTGTGAGTGAAAGGAAATACCGCCGTGAAAAAGTCGTGAAGCCTTGGAACGACTTTAGGCGGTATTGACTGGTTCAGCAACGTCAGTTGCTGAATCACCTAACGAAGAACCGGCTTTCTTGTGCTTCGCCCAACCGCAGAACTCGCTTTTCGAACTTCGCTCCCCGTAACTACTGCTTCTCAAAAACCAGGTCCCGAATCCGTCCCGTGGTAACCAGCATTGCGAAGATTTCACCGTCCGGGTTCTTTTTGAATTGCGCGCTGTACGGACCAATGCTGAAGCGGTCACCGCGTATTAGGGAAAGGGGCACGTCCGGGAGCCGGTTGTGCCGGGCCATCAGTTTTCCGTTTTCCACGACGAGTTGATAGGAGGTGTCCAATTCCGGACTGTAATACGTGCCCGCATAGCGTTCAAAAAGGTCCGGATCGCCCTCCACGTAATCGAAGGACGCCATACGCGTAATTTCTCCTCCGGGGTCCTTAAAAGTCATGACCCTGCCCTGGTTTTCCTCGGTAAACTCCACCACGGCATTCACCCCGATATCCAGCATTTTAAATTGGTTCGGACCGATGGGAGCTATCCGGTTTTCCGACCCCCCTGCCCGGTGATACATGAGGTAACCATCCTTCAGATAAATGCGCCGGTAGGTCTGTTGTTCATCAAACCAATAATACCCTTCAAAAGCTTTCAGCGCGTCTTCGTCCATGGCAATAGTCGGGGGTTCCGGGGGAACCGGTCCTTCTTCCTGCTCCTCAATATGGTCCTTCAGAAAGAGGTCGGTAACTTGCAGTGCCAGCCTGTTGGGTCCGGAATCCGCGTAATTCGAAACGACCGCCACCGCGAAATCCCGCTCCGGGAACCTGCCGAGATACGAGCGATACCCCGCGTCTGCTCCCCCGTGCTGAATTTGCTTTAACCCTTTGTACGGCGAGATAAACTGCCCATAAGCACCGCCAAAGGTTTCGCCGTTGTTGAGTACGGCCAGGCGATCCATTTGTGCTACCATGGCCTCAACTTTCTGAGAGGGCGGGTTGTTGAGGTGGTCGGCCCAACGGACCAGGTCTTCGGCCGTGGTAAAGAGGCTGGTAGCCCCAGCGTTCGCGAAACTCAGCACGGCTTTTTTTAGTACGTCGTTTTCGCGGTAATACGAGTACGCCCGGTTGGGGACTATTTTTTCGTGGTCGTCATAGAAAAGCGTGTGTTCCAGCCCGAGCGGCTCAAAGATGCGCTCCTCGGTGAATTCGGCAAACGTTAAACCCGAGGTACGCGCCACCGTTTCCGCCAGTAGCGTAAACCCGGTGTTGCAATAGTTGAACTCCTCTCCCGGTTGAAAATTCAGGTCCTTTTGCCGTTCCACCAGTTTCAGGATATGGTCTACGGTAATCACATCGTCCATTCGCCATCCGGCCATCTGCAACAAAGACCATTGGTCGCGCATGCCGCTTGTATGGCTTGCCAGGTGGCGCAGTGTAATGGGGGTGCCAAAATCCGGCACTTCCGGGATGTGCTTGCGGATGGGATCGTCCAGCGAAAGTTTTCCATCCGCCTGCAGGAGGAGGATGGCATACACGGTGAATTGCTTGGATACAGACGCCACGTGGAAAATGGTCTCATCCGGGGTCACGGGTATCCCGTATTCCACATTGGCACTGCCGTATCCTTTGCTAAAGGCGATTTTTCCATCCTGCCACACCGCCACAGCAGCACCCGGCTGGTTGGGCCCGTCAAAAGCACTGAAAATGGAATCGACGGAAGCTTCCATGCCAGCGGGCACCTGCTGCCCTGCAAGAGGGGCTGTGCCTGCCAGCAGTACGGCCAGGAACAGGCAGGATTTCAAATAGAATCGGTCTTTCATATTGATTGGTTAAATGTGAGAGGGAAACCGATTAAAGATAGAAAAATTCAACTGCGGCAATGCAGTTCGAAGAATGGGAATAGGTTATATCCGGAGTCAAAAGTTACAAAAAGGAGGCGGTATTGACTGGTTCAGCAACGTCAGTTGCTGAATCACCTAACGAAGAACCGGCTTTCTTGTGCATTCGCCTAGCTGCAGAACCGGCTTACTTATGCTTCGCCCAAACCCCATTAATTATCAAATTGCCAAATTAGCAAATTGAACTATTTGTCCGCCAACGCCGGCTGTTTCGAAGCAGGCTCCGGATCCGGCCGGTCATCCAGCACATCCGTCCGCTCCACCGTTTCGCCTTTTTTGAAATAGAGTTTGGCGTCCTCCAGCGCCAGGTAGAGGCAGGGCACGATCACCAGGATGATGCTCGTGGCGAACACGATCCCGAAGCCCAGGGAGATGGCCATGGGGATGAGGTATTGCGCCTGGCTGGAACGCTCCAGGATGATGGGCGCCAGCCCGCCGAAGGTGGTGAGCGTGGTGAGCATAATGGGGCGGAAGCGGCGCAGGCCGGCCTCGTGGATGGATTCGTAGACGGAGTTCTCCCGCCGCTGTTTGTTCGCGTAGTCAATCATGATGAGCGAGTCGTTTACCACCACCCCGGAGAGCGCAATCACCCCCATGAGGCTTACGATAGACAGGTCGTACCCCAGCAGGATGTGGCCGATGACCGCCCCGATGATCCCGAAGGGGATGGCCGTCATCACAATAAGCGGCTGCGTATAGCTGCCAAAGGCGATGGCCAGCAGGGCGTAGATGACAAACATGGCCATGCCAAAGCCGTTCCAGAGGCTGGCGGTACTCTCCCGCATGTCTGCCTGGGAGCCTTCAAAGGTCCAGGTGATGCCCGGGAAATCCGCCCGCAGCTGCGGCAGCACTTCTTCCTGCATCCGGGCGAGCACCCGGCTCACCGCGTTGGCCGGTTCGGTATCCATGCCCACGTTGATCACGCGCCGGCCGTCCCGCCGGTTGATGCTGGTAAAGGCCTCCCGCTCCTCCACGGATACCACGTCCAGCAGGGGTACCTGCACCCCCGACGGGGTTACGATCAGGAAGTCCTCCAGATTCTGGATGTCTTTGCGCTCCTCGTAGGGGAGTTTCACCCGGATCTCGATCTCGTTCATCCCGCGGAGTTGCCGCATGGCCAGGGAGCCGAAAAACGCGTCCCGGACCTGCCGGCCCACATCCCCCGAAGTGAGCCCCAGGTTGCGGCCCTCGGGCAGGAGTTTAAAGTCGTATTGCAGCTTGCCCTTGTTGTAGTTGTCGGTGACGTCCCGGGTGTTGGAAAAGGATTCCATTCGCTCAATGAACGCGGCGCTGGCCCGTTCCAGAACTTCCTCGTCCGTATGGCTCAGGTCGATGCTGATGGCCTGGCGCGCCCCGCCCGGGCCCCGTTCGGCCTCAAAGGAAATCTGGTCCACCCCGTCGATGTCGCCGATATTGTCGCGCCATAGGGCGATGACCTCCCCGGCGGTGATATCCCGCTGGTCCGGCGGCAGCATCACGATTTCCACGTCGATAAAATTCTGCCCCCGCACGTTTGTCTTGATCCCCTCGGCCACCTCGTAGAGGTTGTGCTCCTCAAACATCCGCTGGGTGGAGGCGGTCACGTCGTTGGCCACCTTGGCGGCCTGGTCCGGGGTGGTCCCCACCGGCAGGCGGATCCCGGCCTCAATTTCGTCGGCTGCCACCTCGGGCATCATGATCATCCCCATATGGTCGCTCAGGCCGTAGGCGCCTACCATGAGCAGCAGGGCCAGGGCGGCGGACAGCGTAATGTAGCGGTATTCCAGGCACTTGTCCAGAAAGGGCCGGTAGTAGCGGTCGATCACCCGGTCGAAGCCTTTGGCGAATTGCCGTTGCCAGCCTTCGAGCCGCCCGGTGAATTTCTTAATGAGCGTAGGCTTTTTGTTGGTTTTCGCCTTGTGCGCCAGGTGGGAGGGCAATATAAAGAGCGCCTCCAGCAGGGACACGGCCAAAATGACGATCACCACAATGGGCAGGGGCTGCCAGAACATCCCGTTTTCCCCCGGCATAAACAGCAGGGGGACAAAGGCGATAATAGTGGTGGCGATACTGAAGATCACCGGCTTGGACACGTCTTTCGTCCCAAGGATGGCGGCCTGTATAAACGAGTAGCCGCGCTGTCGGTATTCGTACACGTTTTCCCCCACCACGATGGCGTCGTCTACCACAATCCCCAGGACAACCAGGAAGCCGAACATGGCGATCATGTTGACGCTGACCCCCACCATGGGCAGGAATATCATCCCCCCGATAAAGCTGATGGCCATCCCCATCATCACCCAGAAAGCCAGGCGGGCCTCCAGGAAAAGCGTGAGGATTACCAGGACGATGACGATGGCGGCCAGCCCGTTTTCGGTGAGGAGCGAAAGGCGTTCGCGGAAGTCTTCGGCCCGGTTGGAGTCGATGCGGAAATTCACCCCCGGGGGCAGCTGGAAGGAATCCATTTCGGCCTGTACGGCCTCGGCGATGTCCAGCGGGCTCTGGTCTCCAATTCGGAAGATTTCGAGCTCCACGGAGGGCGTGCCGTTGAACTGTCCGTGGAAGCCCACCTCGTCAAACCCGTCGCGGATGGTGGCGATTTCGGCCAGGGTCACCTTGGCCCCGGATTCCGATGTGATCACGGCGATATCCCCGAATTCCTCGGCCCATTGCTTGCGTTCCTGCATGCGCAGCAGGATTTCCCCGGCCTGTGTTTCCACGGCCCCGGCGGGCACGTCCCGGCTGCTCTGGCGGATGATGTCGGCCACCTGGCCCAGGGTGAGCCCATACTGCCGCAGGTTGTGGCGGGGGATCTCCACGTGGGTCATGTATTCCGGCACGTTGTTCAGGGATACCTGGGTGATGTTCGGGTTGGCGAGCAGGCGGGTGCGCATGCGTTCGGCCAGCTGGCGCAGCGTCCAGATATCCGTTTCCCCGTAGATGCCGATTTCCATCACGTCCCGCTGGCGGTCCTGCAGGGCCACCTCGGGCTGTTCGATGTCGTCCGGGAAGGTCCGGATGCGGTTCACGGCCTGGTCGATGTCCTGGAAAGCCTTCATCCGGTCCGAGCCGGCCACCAGTTCGATGGTGACGCTCCCGGACCCCTCCCGGGCTTCCGAGACGATTTCTTTGATGCCCTGCACGCCGCGCACGGCTTCTTCAACGGGCTGCAGGATGCCCTGTTCCACCTCGGCCGGGGAAGCGCCCGGGTAGGCCACGTCCACATTTACAAAGTCCAGCTGGAAGTTGGGGAATACCTCTTTCTGGATGTTGAACATCGTCCAGATACCCCCGGCCAGCAAGATGATCATCAGCAGGTTGGCCGCGATGCTGTTGCGGGCCATGTACCCGATGGCGCCTTCCTTGCGGGGACTGTTTTTTCCCGGGTCGTCGGGTGCGTCCAGCCCGTTTTTCCCCGGATGGCCGTTTGGGGATTGGGGCGCGTTTTCGTTCGGCATGTGGTCTTCTTCTTTCATCTCAATCGCTTTGGGGGGTTGTCGGGGCGGAAGCGCCGGCAGCGGGTGTATCCCCCGCGGCTGAAACCTCTTCGGCCTCGGGCTGGTTGCCTTCTCCGTCAGCGGATGCTCCGCCTTCCGTCCTGAGGGCGATGCCGTCCGAAACCGTGCTCAGGTTGGTGGTCACCACCTGTTCGTTCCCGTTCAGGCCCTCGGAGATGTAGGCGTGGTTCATGTCGGTGAGTACCACGGTGACGTCGCGGACGGAGAGCTTGCCGTCTTCGTTTACCCAGACAGTCTGGTTCGTTCGCAGGTGGTCCCGGCTGATGCGCACAGTGTTTTCCACGGGCCGGCCTTCAATCCGGCAATCCACAAACGACCCGATCATCAGCGGGGGGGTGCCCGGTTCCGCATCCCGGGCCAGGGGGTCTTCCACCCGGACCAGCACGCGGGCCAGCCGGGTCTGGGCATCCAGGGCACCAACCTGCTGGAAAAGGCGGCCTTCCCGCATCACGTTGTCGTCCCAGACGGAGCGGTTGCGGATTTCCACCCGGGCGCCTTCCTGCCCGTCGTGGGGGAATTCCAGCCAGCGGAGTTGGGTTACCGGGACGGTGAGTTCCACCCAGTAGGCCTCCGTGCCCACCAGCCGGCCCAGGTTGTCCCCCGGGGTTACCTGGGAGCCAACGGTCACATTCTGGGTGAGGATATGGGCGTTGAAGGGGGCGCGGATGGTGGCGCGGCTGAGGTTCAGGCGGGCCTGGGCCACGGCGGCCTCCGCTGCCTTGATCCGTGCCTGTACGGCCTGCAGCTGGGGCTTGCGCAACACGAGTTCCCGCTCTTCGGGCGAGAGGGAATCCCCGCCTACCAGGGCGAGGTCCTGTTCGGCCACCTTCTGCCGGCCCATCTCTACGTTCAGTTCCGTGCGGGCCTGCAGGAGTTCGCTCTCGCGCAGGTCCAGGGTATTCTGGAAATCCGCCGGCTGAATCTGTAAAAGGATGTCCCCTTCGCTGACAAAGCCGCCCGGGGCAAAGGCCGGGTCGCGGCGAATCACCTGCCCGTTCACGAGCGGGCTCAACTGCACGTCTTCCACAGCGCGGACCGTGCCGGTGGCTGAAAGGACGGGGGTAAACGTCCCGGCTTCGGCCGGCAGGGTTTCCACGAGCATGGCAGTCTGCCGGGTGGCGGCTTCCCGTTGGGCGGTCGGCTCGGTGGAGTAGATCAGCACGGTGACCAGGGCAGCAGCCCCGAGGATGGCCAGACAGATCAGAAGTATTTTCTTTTGGCTCATGGTGTCGTCTTTTCTTCGGAGTTTAGGGCGATTTCGCGTTCAGTTTCAAAGGATCCGGCCAGGGCGCGGTACAGGCCTACGCGGATCTCCAGCTGGGCAAGGCGGGCGTCGATCAGGTCGCGCTTGAGTTGCTGTTCCTGGTCCAGACCCAGGAGCACGTCCAGATACGGGCTGAATCCGTTCAGGAATTCATTCCGCAGCTGGCCGTTGGTTTTTTGGGCGAGGTCCAGTTGTTTTTCCAGGATTTCCAGGCGGCTGGCCTGAACCTGTTCCTGCACCAGGGCATCTTCCACTTCCTGGAAGGCGGTGAGCACGGTCTGTCCGTAATTGTAGATGGCTTCCTGCCGGGCCGCTTCGCTGCGGTTTGCCTCGGCGGAAAGCGACCCCCCGTAAAAAAGCGGGGCCACGATATTCCCGGCCAGCGTATAGGCCCATTCCTGGAACAGGCTCTCGTAATCATTGGCCCGTTGCTGGCCGGAGAGCCGGAGGGAGAGTCGCGGGTATTTGGCCCGGACGGCTGTGGCGTAATCCCGGTCGGCGGCGTGGAGGGTGAGGTACGCCTGCTGGATGTCCGGCCGGCGGCGGACGAGTTCCAGGGGAAGGCCCGTGGACGGCAGGGCGGGGAGCTCCGGAAAGTCCTGGGCTTCGGGCGGGTCGATGGCCTGGGGCTGTTTCCCGAGCAAAATGGCCAGCTGGTGTTCCAGCAGGGCAACGTTCTGCTCAAAAATAAGCCGCTGGTTCCGGGTGGATTCCAGCAGCTGTTGTTGCCGGAGGATATCCACGGCCCGCACCTGCCCGCCTCCGAAACGGGCGCGGATCAGGCGGAAGATATCCTCGTTGGTCTGTATCTGGTCTTTGGCCAGGGCGAGTTGCTGGCGGGCGGCCTTCAGGCGAAACCAGGTCAGGCTCACTTCGGCGGCCAGGGACAGGGAAGCCGTCCGGTAGTCGGCCAGGCTGGCCTGGGCGCGATAGGCTTCGGCCCGCAGTCCCGTCCCGATGCGGCCCCACAGGTCTATCTCGTATTGGGCGGAGGCCCCGAACTGGATATTTTCGCCCCCCGCAAAATCCGGCTGGGGCCGGCTGATGGCGCTCTGGGCTCCCCCTTCGAACTGGGGCCAGCGGATGCCTTTTTCCCGCTTCAACACAAATTGGGCCTGCCGGAACCGTTCCCAGGCCGCTGCCAGGTTAAAATTGCGCGTGAGGGCGGAATCGATAAGCCCTTCGAGCTGGGGGTCGTCAAACTGCTCCCACCAGCGCTGTGGCAGGGGAACCTCCCCGGCGGCAGATAGCGTTTGCAGGGAATCCAGGCCGGTAGTTGGCTGGATGCTTTCGCGGGACGGGCCGCAACCGATAAAGGAAAAAGTTAGAAAAAGTAGAGCAAAGAGGGAGAATACGTAGGAGAACAAAGAGGAGAACGCGGAATAGACCCCGGTTGCTGTCTCCCGGCCGGATCCGTAGGAGAAAAATTGTTTTGAGATTACGCAGTATATGGTCGGCACCCTTCCGAATGGGGCAGACGGGGGTGCTTCAGGAAGTCCCGTTTTCTGTTGGTTTTCAGGTACGATAGCGTTTCCGGTATTTGGAAAGGTTGTCTGCCATTAAATAAGGTACGATAAAAGGTGCAGGGTTTAATCCCTGCAGGGTGGCGACAGGCGTTCAATACATTAAACCATTGATAAACAGCTAGTTGAAAAACGTTAAACCTTTATTAAAGTGGGGTTAAACGTACGGGCTGGCTTCCGGATTATTCGCGGTATCACCGCAAGGGATTAATTGCTATCTTGTTGCAAAAGAAGCATATGGGCAGCCGCATTCTAAAATATTATCTGGCATTTTGGGTTTTTGGATTCCTGTTTTTTGGGGGGGCGGGAATTCCGGGAAACCCGGGGGGTCAGACCCTGTATGCCCAGGAAATGGCAGGCCGGACCGGATACGAAGAGTCGGCCAGGGATTCGGATGGGCTGTCCGAGGCCTGGCTGGAAACCCTTCGGGAGCGGCCCGAAGAATTGAAGCAAATGTATACCGCGGATGCCGTCCGGGTGTTCGCCGACGGGAATACGCTTCAGGGCGACGACCAGCTGGCCGCCCTGTGGACGGACCAGGACCTGGAAGTGGATTCCCTGGCGACCATCGGCTTGCTGGAACCCCATGATGATACCTATCGGTATGAGGTTTCTGAACTCACCTTGCGGGATGGGCGGACATTCCGGATGCTGGTGATCTGGAACCTGGAGTGGCCCGGTCCGCGGCGGGAATTGGAAATGGTGGAAGAGGTCCGGCCCGTGAAGAATTACCGGGAGCAACTTAAGGTGCGCCGCACTCAGTGGATGAGCCATTGCAATGCCCATGAGGTAGACCAGCTCGTACGGGAACTCTACACGCCGGATGCCCGGTACTACAACCACCGGCCAATGATTACGGGGCGGGAAGCTCTTATAAATACCTATCAGTATATGAGGAATCCCCGTTACAAATTGTCCCTGGAACCCTTACTAGTTGCCCCGGTCAACGAAAAGCTCATCTTCGAAATTGGCCAGTGCAGCGGCTCCTACCCGGGCAAGTATATTTTGGTCTGGACCAGGGACGAGGAGGGGAAGTGGTGGATTATGATGGATTCGAATATTTAGTTGATTTGAGGATTTGAAAATTTGCCGATTTGAAGATTACAGGATCTGCCGATTTGAAAAATAAGTCTTATGCGTATTCTGCTCATGTCGATAGGAACCCGGGGGGACATGGAGCCCTTCCTGGCCCTGGGGGAAATACTCCGGGAGGCAGGGCATGAGACCATTTGCGTTTTCCCGGAGCAATTCCGGTACCTGGCCGAAGAGGGCGGGCATGAGTTTGAATCCCTGGGGCCGGAATTTATAGAACTTCTGGAGAGCGATATCGGGCAGGCAGCCATGGGGGGAAGCGCTTCCACCTGGCAAAAACTCCGGGCGTACCGGGGGCTGCAGCAGGAGTACCTGAAGATCAGCAAAAAAGTCTCCCTGCGCCAATACCAATCGGTTGAAAAATGGCAACCAGACCGAATGGTACATCATGCAAAAGCCACATATCCAGTAATATGGGGGGTGGAACACCCCGGGAAAACCATCCTGGTCAGCCCGGTGCCTTATGTACTCCATCCTGTGCGGGACTACTCGCATATCGGCTTTAATCGGAACCTTGGCCCCTGGTTGAACCGGCTGTCTTTTAAGGTCGGACACTGGGGCTTGAGTTATACCATTCGGAAATCGGCCCGGCACCTGCCGGGCAACCCGGGACTCTCAGCCAAAGCAATCAACCGGGCCCTTTTTGGATCCCGGGCCATCTACACTGTTTCTCCGGCCCTCTTTCCGCAGCCTCCGGATTGGCCGGAACATGTGCGTGTCCTCGGTTATCACGAGCGGGACAAGGCGGTGCAATGGAAACCGGATCCGGAGCTGATAGCCTTTTTTCACCGGCATCCGAAACTCCTGATGGTAACCCTTGGGAGCATGACGAACCCGGACCCGGCCGGGAAAACCCGGATATTCCTGGACACCCTGAAAAAACTGGGTATCCCCGCGCTTGTGAATACGGCCGGCGGGGGACTTGAGCACCCAAAAACCTACAATACCGATCAGTTTTATTTTGTGGACAGTATCCCCTACGACTGGGCCTTGCCCCGGATGTATGCCCTGGTCCACCACGGGGGTTCGGGGACCACGCACATGGCCGTCAAATACGGGTGCCCGTCCCTGGTCATCCCGCATATCATCGACCAGTTCTTCTGGAACAGCCTGCTCGCCCGCCGCGGGCTAGGCCCTAAGGGCCCCGCAATCACCCGCTTATCGGAAACCCGCCTGGAACCCCTCCTGAAAGACCTCTGGGAAAACCCGGGCTATAAACAAAAAGCCAAGGAATGCGCCGCCAAAATGGCCCGGGAGGATTTCCGGCAGGACGTCCTGGACACGATCCTGGGAAATAGTGAACAAGCGGGACCGTGAAATCGCAAAGATTGATGGACAAAAACGCGCAGGAATATTGCGGTGACTGAGTACAAGACCTCATTGACAAACTTTCAAATTGACAAATTCCCGCATTTTCAAATCACCCTCCGAATCTTCAAATCACCCTCCGAATCTTCAAATCGCCAAACCTTCAAACCAATTCCCGATCCACCTCCCGCTTCAGGAAGTATCCGGTGACGACCGTGGAGAGGAAATCGGCTATGGGGAAGGAGATCCAGACGCCCAGTTCGCCGAGGTAATTGGGCAGGATCAGGATTAGCGGGATAAAGAAGAAACCCTGGCGGGTGAGGGTGAGCAACAGGGCCGGGGTGGCCTTGCCGATGGCCTGGAAATAGGCGGCGCCGATTAATTGGAGGGCAATGATGGGGGTTGCGGCAAAGACCCAGCGCATGGCGGCCGGGGCGTGTTCCAGAACAAAATTGTTCGCTGCGATTTCGGCAGCCGACATATCCTCCCGGTTACTCAGGAACAAATCGGCGATTTCCGCCGGGAAAACCATCAGCAGGACAAAAACACCAGTGGCCACCAGGGCCGCGTATTTGACGGCCGTATAGATGCTTTCCTTAACCCGGGGGTATTTGCGGGCGCCGTAATTGAAGCCGGCAATTGGCAGGAAGCCCTGGGTAACCCCGAAGACCGGGAAGAGGGCAAACATGAGCATCCGGCCGATAATCGCGTATACCGCCACGCTGGCCTCCCCGCCCAGGTTGAACAGGATGTTGTTGAGCAGCAAATAGGTGATGGAGGTGACCGCCTGGCGGGCCAGGGTCACAAAGCCCAGGGAGCCGATTTCGCTCAGGATCGGGCGGTCCAGCCCCAGGTGGTGCCAGCCGGGTTTCAGTTCGGAATTCCGGGAGAGGAAAAAATACAGGATGTAGCCAAAGCAGAGCAGGTAACTCCCCGTGGTGGCCCAGGCAGCCCCGTGCATCCCCCAGTCGAAAATATAGATAAAGACATAGTCCAGCACCAGGTTGCCCACCGACGGGATGATCATGGCGATCATCGCAAATTTTGGCTTGCCTTCCGCCCGGATCACCGTGTTTCCCATCATGCAGAGCGCCAAAAAGGGCACCCCGTAGAGGACGATCTTGTAGTAGATTTTGGCGGGGTCAAAGATGTCGCCCTTTCCCCCGAAAGCCGGGATGAGCGCATCCACATAGTAGAGTCCCAGGGCCACCATCGAGCAGGTGATCAGGATGGTGAGGGTGATCTGGTTCCCAAAGGTTTTCAGGGCTTTTTCCGGGTGGTCTGCGCCGAGGGCCCGGGAAATGATGCTGCTCCCCCCGATGCCGATGGCCATCCCCAGGGCCGCGATAAAAAACGATACCGGGAGTACCACATTGATGGCGGCGATGGCGATGGAACCGATCCAGTTGCCCACAAACACGGTGTCCACCAGGATGTTGAGGCTCATCACCAGGATGCCGATAGAAGCCGGGACGGCCTGCCGGATGAGCAGTGGCCCGATGGGCTCCTTCCCGAGTTGTTCCGAGGTTACTTTCGCCATGGGGTTTGTTGAGGTGCAAAACTACGCAGGAATTCGATAGGATTTACCCTACCACAAGGGCCCGTCTGGATTAAAACAGGACGTATCCGGTCCGGGCCTGTCGGATTCAAACTATCGGCAACCGGCCGTCCTTCGCCCAGTCGTTGACCCATTTTGCCATCAGGGTCACCCAGTCTTCCCGGTCGTTCAGGCAGGGGATATGCATAAAATCCGTCCCGCCGGCCTCCAGGAAATCGTTTTTGCCCTCCATGGCGATTTCCTCCAGGGTTTCCAGGCAGTCGCTGACAAAAGCCGGGGTGATGACCGCCAGCCGGGACCGGCCCTCATCGGCCAGGCGTTCGAACTCGTAATCCGTATAGGGCTTCAGCCAAGGGTCGCCGGCCAGCCGGCTCTGGAAGGAGGTGCTCACCTGGTCCTTTGGCAGGTCGAGCAGGGCCGCGATATTGCGGGTCATGTCGTAACACTGGTGGCGGTAGCAGGTATGGTGTGCCACCGAATTCATGCCGCAACAGGTATCGTTAATCTTGCAGTGGTAACTCGTGGGGTCCGATTTGCGGATGTGGCGCTCCGGGATACCGTGGTAGGAAAACAGCACATGGTCGTAGCCAAAAGCGTCCAGTTTTTCGCGGATGGACGTGGCCAGCACGTTGAGGTAATCCGGGTTCTTCCCGAAGGCGGGCATGGTGGTGACCTGCATGTCCGGGAACTGTTCTTCCCGTACTTCCAGGGCTTTGACCACCACCGTTTCGAAGGAGCTCATGGCGTAGTGCGGGTAAAGCGGTACGAGGAGCACCTCGTCCACCCCCTGCTTCTGCAATTGTTCCATGCCTTCGGCAATACTGCCGCTGCCGTAGCGCATCCCCAGGGCTACCGGGATGTCTGCCTGAGCCTCCACGGCCTGCTTAAAGCGTTCGGAAATGACGATCAGCGGGGAGCCTTCCTCCCACCAGATCTTGGAATAGGCCTCCGCGGATTTTTTCGGGCGGGTGCGCAGGATGATGCCGCGGACGATGAGGGTCCGAAGCCATTTCGGGGCGTCGATGACCCGCTCGTCCATCAGGAATTCATCCAGATAGGGCTTGACGTCTTTGGGTGTTGGGCTGTCCGGGGAGCCCAGGTTGACCAGGAGTACACCTTTCATGTGCAACGGGTTTGTGGCGGTTGTCTGTAGGTGCTGCAAAAGTACGGCTTTGGGCCGAACCGCAGGCCGGGCCTGCAGAGCATTTGCCAATAGCGCCATAACCGGCGCCAATTTTTGTCCCGGGAGGCGGTACGGGGAAATAGCAATGGGTTCCCGGACCGGGCGCTTTCATGCGGCCGGGTTGGCGATTGCGGGTAATTTTTTATAGCTTACCGCTGGAACTCGAACGGGAACTGGATTTGGAACCGGAACTGGAATTGGAACTCGAACGGGAACTGGATTTGGAACCAGAGTCGGAACTCTAAAGGGTGCCGAATAAAATAACGAAAACTCCTGCCGGAATCCGTGCTGGCAGCCAATCGCAACTGAAACACCCAAACGCCACATGCTCCAGGAACTGATCCCCGACCCGATGCAACGCTCCATCCTGCTGCTGAGCGCGGGCTTTTTGGCCATGGTGATTGGCTATGCGATCATCGCCCGGGTAATTCGCCATTACGGGAAAAACCCGAAATACCTGCTGCCGGAAGGGATGGTCCGCAAGGTGGGGTGGCCGCTTTTTTTCCTGATGTTTTCACTGGTTATACGGATGGAATCCCTACGGGAACTCCTGGGTATGGAGGATTACGGTTGGCATTTCCGGAAAGCGAGCACGCTGCTGTTTATCTTTTCCTTCACCTGGCTCTGCATCAAGGTTCTGCGGGTTGTCAAAAAGCTGATCGTCGACAATTACGACGTCCACGAGGCGGACAACCTGCGCGCCCGCAAGGTGTACACGCAGTTTACCATCCTGGAGCGCATCGTCATCTTTATCCTGGTCGTCCTCGCCCTGGGCATAGCGCTGATGAGCTTTGAAAGCATCCGGGAAATCGGGGTGAGCGTCTTTGCCTCGGCGGGAGTAGCCGGGATCATCATCGGCTTTTCGGCCCAGAAGATGATCGGGACCATCCTGGCGGGCATCCAGATTGCCCTTACCCAACCCATCCGGTTGGACGACGTGGTAATTGTAGAGGGGGAATGGGGGCGGATCGAGGAGATCACGCTCACCTATGTGGTGGTGAAGATCTGGGACAAGCGCCGCCTGGTGGTGCCTACCACTTATTTTATTGAAAAGCCGTTCCAGAACTGGACAAAAACCTCATCGGACATCCTGGGGACGGTGTACCTGTACACGGATTACACGGTGCCCTTTGACGCGTTGCGGAAAGAGCTAAACCGGATTGTGGAAGCCTCCGACCTCTGGGACAAAGAGGTGGCCAATATCCAGGTAACGGATTCCAAAGCCGGCCACGTGGAAGTACGCGCCCTGGTAAGTGCCCGGGATGCATCTACGGCCTGGGACCTGCGGGTACACGTGCGGGAGAAACTGATCGCCTTCCTCCAGGAAAATTACCCGGAAAGCATTGCCCATACCCGGGTGCTGCTGCATGAAAATCTTAACGGGGAGAAGGCCGATGATTGATGCGGCTCCCGTATCTTTAGCCATAAGAATTTGAAATCGTTAAAAACGGCCCGGAAGAAGCCCGTGATTCCTGTCCAATCCCACCTGTCCCATGCAACAAGCATTTCCATTTGATGAACCGCGGAGGCTTGCCGGCCTTCACCGCCCCCTGCGTCTAACCCGTTGCTTTCCGCGCCAGCTCCTGGCGAAACTGACCCTGCTGGCCCTGTTTTTGGGGTTCTGCCCGGGTCCCGGTTTGGGTGCGGGGCCCTGGCTGGATTTTGGACAAGCGCTTCAGGCCCAAAAAGGAGGTATTCATTATTCGGAGCTCGACAAGGCGCTCTTTGACGGGTTGACCAGCGGATTGGAAAAGGATGCGAACGAGGATAAAACGGCCATAGGCCCGGAATTAGTCCGCGTGGGACGGGCCTTTTTGGGGACCCCCTATGTGGCAAAGACCCTGGAAGTGGGGGAAGACGAGCAGCTGGTGGTAAACCTGCGGGGTTTGGACTGCACCACGTATGTTGAAAACGTCCTGGTGATGGGCCGGCTGGCCAGTGAGGGGAAACTCCAATGGAACCGGTACGTCCGGGGCCTGGAACAGGTCCGTTACCGCAAGGGGAAACGCGACGGTTACCCCTCCCGCCTGCACTATTTCACCGAATGGATCCGGGACAATGAAGCCAAAGGCATGGTGCGCAACATCACCGAAGAACTCGCCGGGGTGACCATCCAAAAGGATATCAATTTTATGGGGACCCACCGCGATTTGTACCCGTTCCTGGCTTCGGATGCGAATTACCGGGCCATGGTGGAAATCGAAAAACAACTCTCCTCCAGGCCGCTCATCGTATTGCCCCGCTCGGAGGTGGCCCAGCGGGAACACCTGATACAGGACGGGGACATCATCGCCCTGGCTACGGATATTGAAGGCCTGGACGTCACCCATACAGGTTTGGCCATCCGCCTGGACGACGGGCGCATCCACCTGCTGCACGCCTCTACCGTTGGCGAGGTGGTTATCAGCGACGAACCCCTGGCGGACTACCTGCAGGGCATCAAGCGAAACACGGGAATCATCGTGGCGCGCCCGCAGGCCATGCGCTAACTTCAGGCCAGCGACATCAGGTATTTTTTGGGCGTGGTATTGTACTTTTTCTTGAAGGCCGAAATAAAATGGCTGGCCGTGCTGTACCCTACTTTCAGGCCTACCTCATTGACGTTGAAGGTTCCGCTTTCCAGCATTTTCCGCGCGGTTTCCATCTTGTAATCGAACAGAAAACTGTAGACGGTGTCCCCGTAGATCTGCTTAAAGCCCTCTTTGAGTTTTTTCAGGCTGAGCCCCGTTTCCTCCGCGAGCTCTGGGAGCGTGGGCGGTTCCGCCATCCGTTCGATGACGATTTCCTTAGCCAGCCGGATTTTGCGCAGGTTCTCCTCGTCCAGCAGGAAGGGGCACTGTTCCGCCTGGGGGTCGGCCGTCCGGTTGAAGTAGAGCGAAAGCAGTTCGTATACCTTGGCCTTATAGTAGAGCGGGCGGACGGACGGGTGGGTGGATTGGCCCCAGAGCTGGCTGAGCACCACGGAGATGGACGGCCCCACCGGGTTTTGCTGGTAGTATTTCCGATCCCGGTACTCGGGGTTCAGGAAGGGGATGTAATCCGCCTCGGAGGAAAACAAGCCGTGGAACGTGCGGATGCTCATCAGTACGGAAACCACCCAGGTATGGGGGGAAAGCGTGGCCTGAACGGGCAGTTCGGTCTGGGGATTGTAGAGCAGCAGCGACTGGTCGCCCGGCAGGTCCAGGTGGTACCGGCCCTCATTGTAGGCAAACCGGGCCTGGCCCTTGAGGCAAAAGTGGAATTGCAGGTACCGGCGACCGGAATTGCGCTGCACCCCTGTGGGCTGGTCCGTATCGTTCCGGCAGAGCAGGAGGAGGATATCCGGGTCGATCCGGATTTCCGACAGTGAACCGCTAGCGGTATTTTCATTCATGCTGTCATCGGTTTGGGGGAATTGAATTATTTAGAATTAATCTAAATTACCAAGCCCAGAACCCCCGGTTTCGGGGTAAAATTACGATATTTCGCGGATTTCGGCCCGGAAGCACCTCCGGGTAACCCGAATCGGTATTAAAAGTACCTACAGCGTTATTTTTGGACTGGGAATCCCGTTATTTTTGTGGGCATCCTTTAGAGGGCATGAAGAAATACCATATTTCCAGACATCACCGGTTTATTACCGTCGGGCTGAATTACGAGAAGGCAGATGCAGCGACCCGCGGGCTCTTTGCCCTGGACGATGCCAGTACGGCCGTCCTCCTGGACCGGGCGCTGGAGGAGGGCATCGACGGGTTGCTGGTAACCAGTACCTGCAACCGGACGGAACTCCACGGTTTTGCCCAGGCCCCCCAGCACCTCATCCGGCTCCTTTGCGATTATTCCAACGGTACCGAGGCCGACTTTGATCGGGTGGGCTACGTGTACCAGAACCAGGAAGCCATCGGCCACCTGTTTCGGGTGGGAACCGGCCTGGACAGCCAGATCCTCGGCGATTTCGAAATCATCAGCCAACTGAAAAAATCCTTTAAGCTTTCCCGGAAGCACGGCCTGGCCAACCCCTTTTTGGAGCGGCTGGTCAACGCGGTGATCCAGGCGAGCAAGCGGATCAAGAACGAAACGGGGATTTCCTCCGGCGCCACCTCGGTGGCATTCGCCTCTGTCCAATACCTGCTGGCCCGTGTACCGGATATTGCCAACAAAAAAATCCTATTGTTCGGGACCGGAAAGATTGGGCGGAATACCTGCGAAAACCTGGTCAAGCACACCGGGCACGACCAGATTACGCTGATCAACAGAACCCAGGACCGTGCAGATGCCCTGGGCAGGAAGTTCCAGGTGCGTGTCCAGCCGGTGGAAGCGCTCCGGGAGGAAATTGCCGCCAGCGACGTACTGATCGTCGCCACGGGTGCCACCCGTCCCACGGTGACCGCCCCCATGGTGCCGGCAGACAAGCCCCGGTGGATCCTGGACCTGACCATCCCCTTCAACGTAGCCCGGGAAGTGGGGGTTAAAAACGGAATCACCCTGGTAGACCTGGATCAACTCTCCCGTATCACGGACAATACGCTCCAACAACGACGCAGCTACATCCCCCAGGCGGAATCCATTATCGCTGAGGTACACGGGGAATTTAACCAGTGGCTGGAAAGCCGCCGGTTTGCCCCGGTAATTCGCGCTCTGAAGGCAAAGCTGAAAACGATGAAGGAGGAAGAGCTGGACAACCAGGCGCGGAAGATCGACGGGTTCGATGCCTCCCAGGCCGATGTGGTCACCGAACGGATCATCCAGAAAATCACCCGCCATTTCGCCAACCACCTCAAGGATTCCGATATCGATACGGACGATAGCCTGGAACTGATCCAAAAGGTATTCCAACTCGAAATCCCCCAACGATGAGCAGGGCGCTTCGCATCGGGACCCGCGACAGCGAATTGGCGCTGTGGCAGGCGCAGACCGTCAGGGACCGACTGGAAGCCGCCGGGCACCGGGCGGAACTCGTCCCGGTGAAATCCACCGGCGACCTCGTCCTGGACAAGCCGCTTTACGAACTGGGTATTACCGGGATTTTTACCAAGACGCTCGATGTGGCCCTGCTCAGGGAAGACATCGACCTGGCCGTACACTCGATGAAGGATGTGCCCACCGCCCTGCCGGAAGGAATCTGCCAGGCCGCTGTGCTGGAGCGCGCAAGCGCACGGGACGTACTCGTGCACAAGGGGCTCGGCTTTCTGGACGGCCCGGGTACCATCGCCACCGGCAGCCTCCGCCGCAAGGCCCAATGGCTGAACCGCTATCCCGCCCACCAGGTAACCGGCCTGAGGGGAAATGTAAATACCCGCCTGAAACTGCTCCGGGAAAATTCCTGGGACGGGGCGATCTTTGCCCAGGCCGGCCTGGAGCGCATTGGGCTATTGCCCGATAATGCCGAACCCCTGGACTGGATGCTCCCGGCCCCGGCCCAGGGGGCTATGCTGGTGGTGGCCCGGACGTCGGATACGGCGGCCCGGGAGGCGGCCCGGCCGCTGCACCACGAGCAATCTGCCCTGGAGGTAGCCGTGGAACGCGAATTTCTGCGAACCCTGGAGGGGGGGTGTTCCGCACCCATCGGCGCCCGGGTCCATGCAGCGGATGGGCAATTGCACCTGGAAGGCGGATTGTATTCCCTCGACGGGAAAAAGGCTTTCCGGGTAACGCGGCATACCGGCAGCCCTGAGGCTGGCGGAACTGGGGATGCCCGGTTTCAGGATGCGGGGGATTTCGGCGCGGCATGTGCCCGGGAAATATTGGATTCCGGGGGTGCCGGGCTTATGGAATCCATCCGAAAAATACTTGCGCAATGATCCGAGTCCTTTCCACCAAAAAGCTAACGGAAGCCCAGCGGGCCCTGTTGCCGGAAACCGATTTTTACCTGGAGGATTACGACGCCCTGGAGGTCACGTACCTGGAGGCCAACCTGCACTCGGACGACGAGGCCCTCTTTATCTTTACCAGCACCCACGCCATTGAAGCCTGTTTCCCGGAAGGCCGGTTGCCGGACCGGATGCTCAATTGTTGCTGCGTGGGCCGTAAAACCGCGGCGCGCCTGGAGAAAATGGGCCACCGGATCCTGGCGGTGGAAGACCGGGCAGAACTCCTGGCGGAACGCATCATCAACAAATATTCCAGTCGGTCTTTTATTTATTTCTGCAGCAGCCGCCGATTGGACACCCTGCCCGACCGGCTCCTGGAAGCCGGGGTAAGGCTGGAAGAACGGGTGGTATATCAAACGGGCTTCAACCAGCGAATTCTCGATAAGCAATTCGATGCCATCCTGTTTTTCAGCCCGAGCGGGGTGGAGAGTTTTCTGGGGTCCAACCAGTTGCACGACGCGACGGCCATTTGCATCGGCCCGACCACGGCACAGGCAGTAAAAAAACATACCGATAAGTTTATAAGCGCGGAATCCCCGAGTGCCGAAGCGGTGCTGCAGGCGGCCCGCCAACTCCTGGTAAACAAACATGACGGATAACATGACGCACAACACAGCCGGAAACACAACCGGAAACACAACCGGAAACACAACTGAGAAGATGACGGAAAACAGGGTGCAACCGGCCAATGATTTATTCCTGAAAGCGCTCCGAGGGGAAACCGTGGAGCGGCCTCCCGTATGGATGATGCGGCAGGCGGGCCGGTACCTGCCCGAGTTTATGGAAATCAAGAAAAAGTACGATTTCTTTACCCGTTGCCAGACCCCGGAGCTCGCCTCCGAAATCACCGTGCAGCCCATCCGCCGATACGGGATGGATGCCGCCATCCTCTTCAGCGACATCCTGGTGGTACCCCAGGCCATGGACATCGAGGTGGAGATGAAGCCCGGCATCGGCCCCTGGTTGCCCAATCCGGTGCGTTCGGTAGCCGACGTGGAGAAGGCGGTGGTTCCGGATGCGGAAGACGCCCTGGGCTATGTCATGGACGCCATCCGCCTGACCAATGAAAAACTGGGGGGCCAGGTGCCGCTCATCGGTTTTGCCGGTTCGCCCTGGACGATTTTTTGCTACTGCGTACAGGGGCAGGGGAGTAAAAGCTTCGACAAGGCCAAGGCGTTTTGCTTTTCCCAGCCGGAAGCTGCCCACGCCCTGCTTGAAAAAATCACGCAGACCACCATCGATTACCTGAAGGCCAAGGTGGCCGCCGGGGTCCACGCCGTACAGCTGTTCGACTCCTGGGGCGGGATGCTCTCCCCGGCCGATTACCAGGAATTTTCCTGGCAATACCTGCAGCGCATTGTGGATGCCCTGAAAGATCTGGCCCCGGTCATTGTTTTCGGGAAAGGCTGCTGGTTTGCCCTGGACACCATGGCGCAGAGCGGGGCTTCCGCCCTGGGCGTGGACTGGACGCTGACGCCGCAGAAGGCGCGGGAACTCTCCGGGGGCAATATCACGCTGCAGGGGAATTTTGACCCGGCCCGATTGTTGTCCCCCCCGGACACCATCCGGAGGATGGTCCGGGAAATGATCCGGGGCTTCGGCAAGGATAAATACATCGTCAACCTGGGCCACGGCATCCTCCCGGAAGTTCCCGTGGAGCACGCCGGGGCGTTTATCGATGCCGTGAAAACCTATCGGGAGGAAGGATAGGTGTCGAACGATTACGGACCGGGATGGGTAGTATCCCGGTCTTTCCCTAGGATTTGCCCGAAGGGGTGGGTCCGGATTAAATCTCGGTTGTGAAGGAAGAATTCTACGCATATATCGAAGGACTGCAGGACCGCATTACAAGCGCCCTGGAGGCAGCGGACGGTGCCGCCCGGTTTCGCCAGGATATCTGGGAGCGCCCGGAAGGCGGCGGCGGCCGCACACGGGTGATTGAAAACGGGGACGTGTTTGAAAAAGGGGGCGTCAACATCTCGGCGGTCCACGGGCCGTTGCCGGAGAGCATGCAAAAGTATTTCGGGGTGGCGGAGGCGGACTTCTTTGCCTGCGGCCTGAGCCTGGTACTCCACCCGAAAAGCCCGATGGTGCCCACCGTCCATGCCAATTGGCGGTACTTTGAGATGTACGGGCCGGACGGCCAAGTGGCCGACAGTTGGTTCGGCGGCGGACAGGACCTGACGCCCTATTACCTGTTTGAGGAGGATGCCCGCCATTTCCACAGGGTATGCCGGTTAGCCTGCGATGCCCACGACCCGGAATTTTACCCGGAATACAAGGAGAAGTGCGACCGGTATTTCTGGAATGCCCACCGGGGGGAGTCCCGCGGGGTGGGCGGCCTGTTTTTCGACTACCTGAAACCAGGCCCCGACCGGTCCGCTTCGGACTGGTACGCCTTTGTGACCGGGGTGGGGGATTCCTTCCTGGAGGCCTACCTACCGATCGTACAGCGCAGGAAGTCGGCAGCCTGGGGGAAAGCAGAACGGCATTGGCAGGAAATCCGGCGCGGCCGCTATGTGGAATTCAACCTGGTCCACGACAAGGGGACGCTCTTTGGCCTCAGAACCAACGGGCGGATCGAGAGCATCCTGATGAGCCTGCCCCCGGTGGTTCGCTGGGCGTACGACCACCACCCGGAACCGGGCACCCCGGAAGCCGAGCTTCTCGAGGTGCTTAAAAACCCGAGGGAGTGGGCCTGAGGCAAGAAGAGGCAGGGCTCGCCGATTTAATCGTAAATTTGGGTTGGAATGAAACAGCAGATTTTTCAAGTAGACGCTTTTGCAGGCGAATTGTTCCGGGGCAACCCGGCGGCCGTCTGCATCCTGGAGGAATGGCTGCCGGACAACCTGATGCAGGCGATTGCAGCGGAGAACAACCTGTCGGAAACCGCCTTTGCCGTTCCTGAGGGGAAAGGGTATGAAATCCGGTGGTTTACCCCGGTTACGGAGGTGGCCCTCTGCGGACATGCCACCCTGGCCACGGCCCATGTACTCTTCCACGAACAACCCGGAGAAAAGCATCCCCTGCCGACGGATACAGACCGCCTGGAGTTTTACAGCCGGGAGCGCGGGACGCTCACCGTCACCCGCCGCGGCGACTGGCTGGAGCTGGATTTCCCGGCCGACCCCCCGGCCGAGGCAAAGCTCCCTGTCGGGATGGTGGAGGCAATGGGGGCCGAACCCCGGGAATGCCTCCGCGGTACTACGGATTACCTGCTGGTGTACGAGGACCAGACAGCTATTGAGGCTTTGAATCCGGATTTTGGCCTGCTGAAACAAATCAAAGCCCGGGGGGTGATTGTCACCGCCCCGGGGGAAGCCGTGGACTTTGTGTCCCGGTTTTTTGCCCCCCAATCCGGCGTGAACGAAGACCCGGTAACCGGCTCGGCCCACACGATGCTGGTGCCTTACTGGTCCGGCCGGTTCAAAAAGCAACACCTGGAGGCCCTCCAATTATCGGCCCGGGGCGGGCAGCTGCGGTGTGAATCCCGGGGCGACCGCGTAGGGATCGCCGGCCGGGCCGTCACATACCTGGCGGGCCGGATCCGCCTACCCAACCTTAAAAACTCCTGAATCATGTTTCCATACAGACGCAACCGGCGCCTGCGCGCTTCCGAATCCCTGCGGAGCCTGGCCCGGGAGACTTCCCTGTCGCCCGACGATTTTATCGTGCCCTTGTTTATTGCCGAAGGGAAGGGCCTGCGGGAGGAAATCCCCTCCATGCCGGGATATTTTCGAATTAGGCTCGACGGATTGAGCGGGGAAGTGCGCGCGCTTTGGTCCATGGGCCTGAAGGCCGTCCTGCTGTTTGTCAAGGTGCCGGACGATTTAAAAGACAACCGGGGCGCAGAGGCCCTGAACCCCGAAGGGCTGATGCAGCGGGCTATCCGCACCGTCAAGGATGCCTGCCCGGAGATGGTGGTACTTACCGATGTAGCCCTGGACCCCTATTCGGAATACGGCCATGACGGGATAGTGCAGGACGGTCGTATCCTGAACGATGCCACCGTGGAGGTGTTGGCCGCTATGTCCGTATCCCACGCGGCAGCCGGGGCCGACCTGGTGGCCCCGAGCGATATGATGGATGGACGGGTTCGCAGCATCCGGGAAGCCCTGGACGGATCCGGGTACACGGACGCGGGTATTATGAGTTATAGCGCCAAATACGCGAGCGCATTTTACGGACCTTTCCGGGATGCCCTGGATTCCGCTCCCGTTTCCGAATCCGGGATACCTGCGGATAAGAAAACCTACCAGATGGACCCCGCCAACCGGCAGGAAGCCCTGCGGGAGACCCGGATGGATGTGGAAGAGGGGGCAGACATCGTGATGGTGAAGCCCGGGCTGTGTTACCTGGATATTGTCCGGGAGATCCGCAACGCGGTAGATATTCCGGTGGCCGTTTACCAGGTTTCCGGGGAATACGCCATGGTGAAGGCGGCTGCCGAAAAGGGATGGTTGGAACACGATGCGGTGATGCTGGAGCAGTTGCTGGCGATTAAACGGGCCGGGGCAGACCTGATCGCTTCCTATTTTGCCCGGGAAGCCGTGGCCCTGCTGCGATAGGGTACTGCATCCTCCTGAAGGGACCCTGTATCCTTTTGATAGGCTACTGCATGCTCCGGACAGGACGCTGAATCCTTTTAATATCGCCTTGTATCCCCCCTGAACAGGAATGTTTTATGCGAAAATACAGTTATATACTTTTATTTGTACTGATTGGTATGGCTGGGATGGCCCATTCCCAGGTGCCGGGAAGTAAGTCCATCCCAACCGTTTTGCCCGAAGGCTCCCTGGTGTCCCTGGGCGTGGATTCGGCGGCCCTCCACCACCGCGTGGATTCCCTGGTGCATCTGGGAATCGAATCCGAGGCGTTCCCCGGAGCCCAGGTGCTGGTGGCATTCCAGGGGAAGAGGATTTTCCACAAGGCCTACGGATTTCATACGTATGACAGCCTCTGGCCCACCCGGGAGTCCGATGTGTACGACCTGGCTTCCGTAACGAAGATCGCAGCGGCCCTGCCCGCCCTGATGAAACTCACCGGGGAGGGCCAACTGGATCTGGATGCCCCATTCAGCGATTACTGGCGCCCGTGGAAGCGTCGGCGCGATAAGCGCAACCTCACCCTGCGGGAAATCCTGGCCCACCAGGCGGGGCTGGAACCGTATATCGTCTTCCTCTCCGATGTGCGTTCGCGCCAGGGGCTCCGACGCCGCTTTGTCCGCGAATCCCCTTCTGCCGGATTCCGGCGGGAAGCCTACCCGAATCGCTATGTCAGGAACCGGTTTGTGCGCAAAATGTATCGGAAAATCAACCGTTCCCAGGTGTCCAGGGAAAAAACCTATCGGTATTCCGGCCTGGCCTTCCTGTTGTTTCCCCAGTTGGTGGAAGACCTTACCGGGGAGCCCTTTGATGCATACCTCCGGAAACACATCTACGACCCGCTGGGTCTGGACCACCTCGGGTTCCTGCCTGCGCGCCGGCAGCCCGGATCGGTTGTGGTGCCTACGGAGGCCGACAGCATCTTTCGCAATGACCTCACCCGGGGCTGGGTCCACGATGAAAATGCCGCCCTGATGGGTGGGGTTTCCGGCAATGCCGGCTTGTTCGGGACGGCTGCGGACCTGGCGGTGCTCATGGAGTGTTATTCGAATTACGGGAAATACCGGGGCGTCCGCATACTGGATTCGGCCACTGTACGGGAATTCTCCCGGGTGCAGTTCCCCGATAATGACAATCGCCGGGGCCTGGGCTTCGACAAGCCCCTCCCGGACAATGCCTCCCTGCCGCTGCAGGAGGCCTATCCAGCCCCCCTGGCCAGCCCGGGGAGCTTCGGGCACAGCGGCTTTACAGGGACATTCGTTTGGGCTGATCCCGAAAACCAATTGGTATTTATTTTTCTTTCCAACCGGGTATACCCCAGCCGAGACCACCGGCAGCTCTATGAGCTCGGCCTGCGAAAACGACTCCAGCAAGTCTTTTATGAGGCACTAATTTCAACGCCCTGAACTGCTGCGGCACCGCAATTTTTGTATCTTAGACGCTATATAGCACACCCATGGGATTACTCCTTTTCTATGCCTTTATCTCCATATTTTTCTCATTTCTGTGCTCGATCCTGGAGGCGGTCCTGCTTTCGGTCACCCCGACATTTATCAATGTAAAGAAGAAAGCAGGCAAGAGCTACGCCCTGACCCTGGAAGCACTCAAGAAGGACGTCGACAAACCGCTGATTGCCATCCTGACGCTCAATACCGTGGCCCACACCGTAGGGGCCATCCTGGTGGGGGTACAGGCAAAAGTGGCCTATGCAGAGCGGTACGGGCAGGAAACCGTGGAAATCCTCGGGGTGGCCTTTACGGAAGACCTGATGGTGGGGGTGGTATCTACTGTGATGACCATCCTGATCCTCGTGGCTTCCGAGATCATCCCGAAAACCATCGGGGCCACTTACTGGAAACAACTGGCTAATATCTCCAGCCGCATCCTCAACGGGATGGTCTGGATCCTTCGGATTACCGGCCTGCTATGGATCCTGCAACTGTTTACCCGCCTCATTGGAAAGGGGAAGCACCAAAGCGTGCTGAGCCGGGAGGATTTTACGGCCATGGCCGACGTGGCCCATGAGGAGGGCGTATTTGAGGAATCGGAATCCAAGGTGATCAAAAACCTCCTGCAATTTGAGGAAATTCTGGTCAAGGATATTATGACCCCGCGGGCGGTGATGCTGATTGCGCCGGAAGACCAGACCGTGGAGGAGTTCTTCCGCAACAACCCGAAACTGCGGTTTTCCCGCATACCGGTATATCGGGAGCGGGTAGACACCATTAGCGGGTTTGTATTGAAAGACAATGTCCTGGAGGCACTCATCAACGAAAACGGCGACAAACCCCTGGCCGACCTGCGGCGCGAACTGCTGATGACTAAACGGGACACGCCCATCCCGCAGCTTTTCGACACGCTGATCCGCAAACGGGAGCACATTGCCCTGGTGGTGGACGAATACGGCTCGGTGGCGGGACTTGTGACCATGGAAGACATCATCGAAACCCTGCTCGGGCTGGAAATCATGGACGAAAGCGACAACGTGGAAGACCTGCAACTCCTGGCGCGCAAGAAATGGGAAGACCGTGCCAAGCGCAGCGGCATCATTGAATAGGTGCAGCAGGAGCCGGCGTATACCGGCAAATACCGGCGAATACCGGCGTTGGCTCAGGGAATAGTTGCCACAGCGTGGCCCCGATTTTCCGCAGGAGGCAACGGGGCACAACTACAAGAATCCTGGCGCAATAGCGAATTGAAGCAATAGCGAATATAACGAAAGGTATATGGGAGAAGCGGTAATCCATACCCCCCTGGGGACGGTGCACATCGAAGGCGGGCCAGCCGGAGTCCGCTCCATCCGGATCGGGGACCGCAGAGACATTTCCGAAACGGTGCCGCCCTCCCTGGAACCGGTTTGCAGGCAGTTGCGGGAATACTTTGACGGGGAGCGCAAGCGCTTTGAACTGCCGATGGACCCCGCGGGCACAGACTTCCAGAAAACGGTATGGAAAGCCCTGGGGGATATTCCCAACGGGAAGACCATTTCCTATATGGACCTGGCCAAAAAACTGGGCGATCCGAAGGCGATCCGGGCGGTGGCGGCGGCCAATGGCAAAAACCCGCTTTGGGTGGTGGTACCCTGCCATCGCGTGGTGGGCTCCGACGGGTCGATGACCGGTTACGCCGGGGGCATTCACCGGAAAAAATGGCTGTTGAACCACGAGAGCCAGAATCCGCAGCAAAGCCTGTTCTGAAGTTTACCGACCGCCCGGTCGGTAACGCTTCACACAGCTCCAAAACCCGGCGCCTTTTTTGTCTTTTATCGGAGAAATCTTCCATCCGCCTGCCTACATCCGGGACCGGGGCTATGGGAGCGCAACCCAAAACCGACCACCGGGTCGGTTTTGCCAATTTGGCAGCAATTGGCGGTTTCGGGGGTAAAAACTACCGCAACCCTGCCGGGAATCCGGAGGAAATGCCTTCTTTTTGGCAATGGCTGCTGCTTGAAACTTGCAGGGATTTCGTATTTTTTCGGCAGAACGTAACTCGCCGATGCTCCATAAAATCCCCTTGAGAAACATCCTCTTCCTGGATATCGAAACGGTCCCCCAGGCGGCTTCCTATGAAGACCTTTCCGAGGAGGCCCGCGAGCTGTGGGAATTGAAATCCCGATACCGGCGCAAGGAAGAATATACGGCGGCAGAATTCTATGAGAACGCGGGTATTTGGGCTGAATTCGGGAAGATTATCTGTATTTCCGCCGGATATTTTACGGGGAGCGGAAAACAGCGGGAATTCCGGATCCGCAGCTTTTCCGGGGAGGAAGAGGGCCTGCTCCGGGATTTTGGCTGTTTGCTGGAAGAACATTTCAGTAGCTCAGGGAAAATGCTCTGTGCCCACAACGGAAAGGAATTCGACTTCCCCTACCTGGCGCGGCGTATGCTTATCCACGGCATTCCACTCCCCCCAAGCCTGAACCTGTTCGGGAAGAAACCCTGGGAGATCCCGCACCTGGATACCATGGAACTATGGAAATTCGGCGATTTTAAACATTATACCTCCCTGAGGCTGATGGCCCATGTATTGGGGATCCCTTCGCCCAAAGACGACATTGACGGCAGCATGGTCCGGGACGTGTATTATGAGGAGCAGGACCTGGATCGAATCACCCAATACTGTGAAAGGGATGTGGTCACGGTAGCACAGGTCTTTCTCCGGCTTCGCAATGAGGGCCTGCTGACAGAAGACCAGATCATCCGGGTTCAATCGTAAGATCCGGGTGGTTGTGATTTGGGTCATTTGTCTGTATGCCCAACCTGAATTTGAATGATACTGTAACAAGTCCTCTTGCACATCGTCATATGTGAGATGCCTCAGGGCTGCTGTGTCGTTCCACTGATACTGCGCCTTCCCAAAATTCATGTAAGTATGCGCACAAGAAACGAACACGGCAGGTCAATCACTATTGCAAGGACCACGGGAATTTGGTATTTGCTTCTTGCCATTTCCGGCATGCTGGGATTTTTGTTCCTGCACCCCAGGGTTTATGTCGCCGATCCCCAACAGACCGTTTTGAATTTAGTAGAGGGGGAAACCCTTGCCCGCCTTCGCTTACTGGCAGAATTCGCAATAATTTTTACACAGGCGTTAACGGCTATCTGGTTTTACCGACTCTTCCGGGATAGCAATGAGTGGGCCGCCCTGGCTACGGCGATTTGGGGGACAGTCAACGCAGTTGTCATTATGTTCAGCGCCATCGCCATGGGAGTTGCCATTGAAACCGCGCTGTCTTCCCTGGATATGGAAGTCAAAGTGGCCCATATTGATTTGTTGACCGGGCTGATGTCTAATGCCTGGGGTATCGGATCGCTTTTTTTTGGACTTTGGCTCATTCCGATGGGATATATCATTACCAGCTCGAAACGAATGCCAATTTGGTTGGGCAGAATTTTGATTATTGGAGGAGTGGGATATGTACTTAGCGCATGCATCAACTACGCCGGCATCTCAGGTTCCTGGGTTGGCACCCTCACTATTCCGGCTACCATAGGCGAGTTCTGGATAATCGGCTACTTATTGATTTTCGGTATACGCCCGGTGCAAGATTGATCCGGAACTAAACCGAAGTCGAAAGGAGTGATGCCGACTCCAAGTTCTTTTTTCGATTGCAACAAGCACTTCGCGGCGAATGTGTAATTTTGCATCAGGAAAGATTACTATGCTCGAGCGGAAGACAACGGAATATGAAAAGGCGGTGCTCATCGGAATCATTACCCGGGAACAGCCCGAGGAGAAGGTAAACGAGTACCTGGACGAACTGGAATTCCTGACTTACACGGCCGGGGGCGAGGTCGTTGGCCGGTTTGTGCAGCGCATCGATGTCCCGAACCCAAAGACCTTTATCGGCAGCGGAAAGCTCGAAGAGGTACAGGCCTTTGTTAAAAAAGAGGAAGTCGGCTCCGTTATCTTCGACGACGAATTGAGCCCTGTACAACAGCGAAACATCGAGAAACAGCTCCGCTGTAAGATCATCGACCGGACGGGGCTGATCCTGGATATCTTTGCCCAGCGGGCGACGACCAGTTATGCGCGGACCCAGGTGGAGCTCGCCCAATACGAATACCTGCTGCCCCGCCTCACCGGCCTCTGGACCCACCTGGAACGCCAGCGAGGGGGTATCGGGATGCGCGGCCCGGGGGAAACCGAAATCGAGACGGACCGCCGGATTGTCCGTGACCGCATCTCCCTGCTCAAGAAGAAGCTCGCCAAGATCGACAAACAGATGGAGACCCAGCGGGGCAACCGGGGTTCCCTGGTCCGGGTAGCATTGGTGGGCTATACGAATGTGGGCAAGTCCACGCTGATGAATGTGGTAAGCAAGAGCGAGGTGTTTGCGGAAAACAAACTCTTCGCCACCCTGGACACCACCGTCCGCAAAGTGGTATTGGGCAACCTGCCCTTCCTGCTCAGCGATACGGTAGGGTTTATCCGCAAGCTGCCCACCCAACTCGTGGAGAGTTTTAAAAGTACGCTAGACGAGGTCCGGGAAGCCGACCTGCTGTTGCACGTGGTGGACATTTCCCATCCGAATTTTGAAGAGCATATCGATTCGGTAAACCAGATTCTGGCCGAGATTGACTGTGCAGAGAAGGAGACGCTGATGGTCTTTAACAAAATCGACCTGTACGAGGCGGAACCCCTGGAGGAGGATGACCTGATCACCGAGCGGACGAGCCGCCACTATTCCATTGACGAATGGCGGGCCACCTGGATGCAGCGGATGTCCGGGGATGCAATCTTTATCTCCGCCCTGAACAAGGAGAACCTGGATGAATTCCGCAAACGCGTCTACCAGCGCGTCCGGGACATCCACGTAACGCGGTTCCCCTACAACAACTTCCTCTATCCGGAAAACCTGGACGCCTACAGCCAGTGAGGGGATGGCCCGGACCGTTCACCGATAATACCGAACAGCTCGTCCAACAGACAACACCTTCCTGTAAATTGGCAACATAATTTGCGGGGTTTTGGCAGGAACCTCCTATATTTATACTGTGTTTAAGTGATAGTGTTTATCCCAAGTCGCGCCTGAACAAACACGTGCTAAATAACCAGATGGTATAACCTACCCCAACGAAAAAGCCCCGGCAATGCGCCGGGGCTTTTTTCTTTTTGCCCAAAGTGGGCCCGGATCGGATCAGAATTTATAGCTCAGCCCGAGGGTCCAGTATGTCTGCAGGTCGTTGTCCACGGAATCGAAATCCGCGTCTGTATCCCCCAGCGTATTGACCGCGTAGTTGACGGCTTCCTGTTTGTTGCTGCGGAGGCCAAAGTCGAATCCAACCCCGATCATTTTCCAGAGCGTATAGCTGAAGGAGTTCACCCATGTCCAGTTATTCAGGTCGCTGCCTTCATAGCTCAAAAAGGCCGAAAGATTTGACTTAAAAGCGATTGCACCGATATCCCGCGTGTAATCCGCCACCACCTTGGCCCCCAGGGAGGACTCAAATATGGTATCCTCGTCGCTGAAGACAAAGTTGTAGTTGAGCGGGTGGACCACCACCACCAGGTTGGCCAGTGGCGTCCACGTACCCCCGACCCCGAGGTCCAGATATCCCGGATCGTTGAAATTGTCCAGGAGCGTGGTCCGGTACTCCCCCAGGGCGGAAATGGCAAATTTTTCGCTGAGCTTCCAGCCGTAGAGGGAGGTCAGGTTAAATACGTCGACGGCGTTGCGGAACCCGTCGTTGTCGGTGGGGTCGTCTTCGTCGTCCAGTTTCACCCAGCTCAGGTTTAAATTCCCGGAATTCCTCCAGAAAAACTTCTCCTCCTGCAAATTGGCAAAGGCGTTGACGGTAAACCCGATATTCCCCGAGGAGTTGTTCGGAATGCCCTGGGCATACCAGTTGTTGAAGTTGGAGATGGAACCTCCGATGGTTCCGAAGGCGCCGGTTTTCCACCCGGGCAGGGCAGCGATCTGCGCCTTGATGGCATCGGCCCGGCCCTGGATTGCTGCGATGGAATCTTTTTTCTCGGCCAGGGCGGCCTTGAGTTCAGCCTCGGTTTGCGCAAAGGCAGCGGTTGCCGTCAAAGCGCAAAGCGCTGAAAGGAGTAATTTTCTCATGTGCTTGGTGTTAGTGTTTTCAACAGCTAAAATACGGATTGTTGATAAATACCCCACGTTATCAACATTATTTCCTGCGGACGATAGGCACCGAGGAACAAGCCTCCCCGAAATGGACGTGTCGGGCGACGCCCTGCAATTTCTCCAGGGCCCAGAGGTAGGCGGACTGGGGAACTTCTTTTTTGCTGCACCCCTTGATTATCACGGGCTTATCCCGATAAGGCTCCAGGTCCATGGCTTCGAGCAGGTCCCGGTAGGCAACCGATTCGAGCAGTTCGGGCGGCCCGGCTACCACCAGCTTTGCAAACGGGTTCAGGTAGGAGGTTATCAACAAATACGCCCAGGCAGGTACAATGGCGTCGGTTGTGCAAAACAGGGATACGTACCCGTCCAGGTAAACCGTCCAGTCATGGGCGCCCAGGGCCTCTCGGAAAGCCTTTTCCCTCAGGACCAGGCCTTCCTCCAGCCACTGGCTGATATCGATCCGGAAACGGGGACCTTCCGGGTAGAGCGCTTCCAGGTCAAAGGTGACCAATGGGCTGTTGGCAACCCGGTTGACGATTTCCTTTTCCTCGTTCATTGGGATTGATTTAATGTGCATGGCACGCGAAATTGCATTTCGCCGAACCGGTTATAACAAGCCGAGTTCCAGCTTGGCTTCCTCGCTCATCAGCTCCTGGGTCCAGGGCGGGTCGAAAGTGATTTCCACCTCGGCGTCGGCCACCAGGTCCAGGGACTTCACTTTTTCCTCCACCTCCACCGGGAGGCTTTCGGCCACCGGGCAGTTGGGGGAGGTGAGCGTCATCAGAATCTTCACTTCCCGGTCCTCGTTGACAAAGACGTCGTAGATGAGACCGAGTTCATAGATGTCCACCGGGATCTCCGGGTCATAAATAGTCTTGAGGACCCCGACGATTTTTTCGCCCAGTTCCTGTGTGTCGATACCTGTATTTGCTTCCATGTTCGTTCGAATTTGGCGGGAGCGCCCGGGGGCGGTCCCTTTCAACTCCCTGCCGGCTCAGGACTCCATTTGGGTCTCGTAGGCCACAGCGTAGAGCTTCAGTTGTTTGATCATACTCACCAGGCCGTTGGCCCGGGTGGGCGACAAGTGTTCCTTGAGCCCGATTTCGTCGATAAAGTCCGTTTTCGCGCCAATGATATCCGCGGGCTTCTGGCCCGAAAAGGCCCGGACCAGGATAGCGATAATCCCCTTGGTGATAATCGCCTCGCTGTCTGCCGTGAAATACAGCCGGCCGTCCCTGAGTTCGGCGTGTACCCAGACCTTGCTCTGGCACCCTTTGATCAGGTTTTCTTCCGTCTTGTACCGCGCTTCGATGACCGGCAGGGATTTGCCCAGTTCAATCATGTACTCATAGCGCTGCATCCAGTCGTCAAAGAGTGAGAACTCGTCGACGATTTCGTCCTGGATTTCCTGGATTGATTGCTGCTCCATAGTTGCAAAAATACGAATAGAATTCCGGGCATTCAACTTACCCGTGCAGCCCCTGGTACCAGGGGTCTTTTGAGCCCCGGTATCCAGACGGGTCTGGACGGGCATCTGCCGGGCCTAAACCGGGACCTGCCAGACCTAGGCGAGCATCTGCCGGGCCTTTTCCACTGCGGCTACCAGCCGGTCTGCTTCCTCCCGGGTATTGTAAAAGCTAAAACTCGCCCGGACGGTTCCCGGGATGCCGTAAAAGTCCATCACGGGCTGGGCGCAATGGTGTCCGGTCCGCACGGCAATGCCCAATTTGTCCAGGATGGTCCCCACGTCGTAGGGGTGGATGCCTTCCAGGTTGAAGGAAATCACCGAGGTTTTTCGGGCGGCCTCCCCGTAGATTTTCAGGCCCGGAATCGTTTTCAGATTTTTCGTGGCGTAGGCCAGTAATTCCGCTTCGTATTCCGCTATGGCCTCCATCCCGATCCCGTTCAGGTAGTCCAGGGCGGCGCCGAAGGCGATGCCCCCGCAGATATTTGGCGTGCCTGCTTCGAATTTATGGGGCAGCCCGGCATAGGTGGTTTTCTCAAAAGTGACCTCTTCGATCATCTCGCCCCCGCCCTGGTAGGGGGGCAGTTTCTCCAGCCAGGATTCCTTGCCGTAGAGGGCGCCTACCCCGGTGGGGCCGCAGAGTTTGTGGGCGGAAATCGTGTAGAAGTCCGCGTCGAGGGCTTGCAGGTCTGCCCGGATATGGGGGGCGGCCTGGGCACCGTCCACGAGTACGGCAGCCCCGGCGTCATGCGCCAGGGAAATAATTTCTTCAATCGGGTTGACGGTCCCGAGCGCATTGGATACGTGGTTCACAAAAACCAGGCGCGTCTTGTCCGAGAGGCCCTCCCGGAAGGTGTCCAGCTCCAGTTCGCCATTTTTGTTCATCGGGATCACCCGAAGCCTGGCCCCGGTCCGCTCGCAGAGCATCTGCCACGGGACGATGTTGGAGTGGTGTTCCATGGCGGACACCCAAACCTCGTCGCCTTGCTGTAAAAACCCGGTAAACCCCTGGGCCACCAGGTTGATGCCGTGGGTCGTCCCGGAGGTCATGATGATCTCATGGGGATGGGCCGCGTTAAAGTGCTTCTGGATTTTGATCCGCGCCTGCTCATAGGCATCGGTGGCTTCCTGGGACAGCGTATGCACCCCCCGGTGGATATTTGCGTTGTAGCGGGAATAGTAATCCGTAATGGCGTCGATTACCTGCCGGGGCGTCTGGGAGGTGGCCGCGTTGTCCAGGTAGACGAGCGGCTCCCCGTTCACCTGCCGCGACAGGATGGGGAAATCGTTACGGATGCGGGCAACGTCGAACATTCGCGTGGTTTTCAGATTGAAATTGGGCTGATTCGGATTCCGGGATACCGACCTAGAGGTCAAACCCGAGGTGCACCCCGAGTTTTTCGGCAATCAACCGGTTGATGCGACCCTTGAGTTCCGGGATGCGGACGCTTTCCAGCACGTTGTTGGCAAAGGCGTACATCAGCAGGGCTTCGGCTTCTTTTTTGCCGATCCCTCGCGAGCGCAGGTAAAACAGCGCGTCCTGGTCCAGCTGGCCAATCGTACAGCCGTGGGAGCACTTTACGTCGTCCGCAAAGATTTCCAACTGGGGCTTCGTATTGACCGATGCCTTGTCGCTGATCAGCAGGTTGTTGTTCTGCTGGAAGGCGTTTGTCTTCTGGGCGATTTTGTCCACGATGATCTTCCCGTTGAAGACCCCGGTGGACTGGTCGCCGAAGATGCCCTTGTAATCCTGGTGGCTCTCGCAATCCGGCTGCTGGTGGTGTACCAGCGTATGGTGGTCCACATGCTGCTTGTCGCCCAGAATGGTCACCCCTTTCAGGATGGAATTCATATGGTTCCCGTCCTGGTAGAAATTCAGGTTGTTCCGGGTGAGGTTGCCCCCAAAGGAGAACGTATGGACGCTTACCTGGCTGTTGGTTTTCTGGTCGATGTAGGTATTGTCGATCAGGGAGGCCGTTGGCCGGTCCGTCTGTACTTTGTAATAATCGACGATGGCATCTTTGGCGGCAAAGATCTCGGTGACCGAATTGGTCAGCACTTCGTTGGAAGTGAGGCTCTGGTGCCGCTCAATGACCTGCAGCTCGGCATTTTCCTCCACCACGATGAGGTTTCTGGGCTGCAGCAGGAGGGACGCCTCGTTCCCCGTGGAGAGGTGGAGGATTTCCACCGGCTTGCGGGGGGCTTTGTTCTTCGGGATATAGATGTAGGCCCCTTCCCGCGTAAAGGCGGTGTTCAGCGTGGTGAGGGATTCCTCCCGGGAGGCGACCTTGTTAAAATACACGTCGATGATCGGGCGGTACATGGGCTTGTTCAGCGCGGCGCTCATCAGGCAGATATCCACCCCGTCGTGGGTGGTCTCCGAGAGGTAGGAACTGTAAATTCCGTCGATAAATACGATTTTATACGTATCCACCTCGTGCAGGAAGTACTGCTTCACTTCCCGGTAGTCCAAGGTGCTGTCCTCCTTGGGAAACAGGCTGAAATCCACCTTTTGCAGCGGGGCCAGGGAGGTGTATTTCCAGGCCTCCATCTTGCGGTGCGGGAAGCCCTTGCTCTCGAAATTCCGGATGGCTTCCGAACGGATGTCGTGGACCGGGTGGTCCATGTCCACCTGGTTTTCAAAGGCCATGAAGGAGGCGAGCAATTTATCTTTTAAATCCATAGTGTGGGTTGCGATTCGTTCCGTTGCGATTCCTTTTTGGGTTTCCGCCATACCTTAGAGTACCGCTTCCTGTTTAATCCAGTCGTAGCCCTTTTCCTCGAGCTCCAGGGCGAGTTCCTTGTCGCCAGACTTGACGATCTTCCCGTCGTGAATTACGTGTACAAAGTCCGGGACGATGTAGTCCAGCAGCCGCTGGTAGTGGGTAATTACCACAAAGGCGTTGTCCTCGCTGCGGAGGCGGTTGACCCCGTTGGCGACGATGCGGAGGGCATCGATATCCAGCCCGGAATCCGTCTCGTCCAGGATGCCGAGCTTCGGTTGCATCATGGCCATCTGGAAGATTTCGTTCCGTTTCTTTTCCCCCCCGGAGAACCCTTCGTTCAGGGAGCGGGACAGGAATTTCCGGTCAATCTCCAGCAATTCGGCCTTCTCGCGGATGAGCTTCAGCATCTGGTTGGCCGGCATATCCGGCTCCCCTTTGGCTTTGCGCGATTCGTTGATGGCCGTTTTCATAAAATTCGTCACCGATACCCCGGGGATTTCCACCGGGTACTGGAAGGAGAGGAAGATCCCGTTATGGGCGCGTTCCTCGGGGGACATCTCGTCGATGTCCTCGCCTTCGAAGAGGATTTTCCCGCGACTTACGTTGAATTCCTCCTTGCCGGCGATTACCGAGGCCAGGGTACTCTTGCCCGAGCCGTTGGGGCCCATGATGGCATGGACTTCCCCGGGGTTCACCTCCAGGTTGATGCCTTTGAGGATCTTTTTGTTTTCTACGCCTGCGTGCAGGTTTTTTATCTTGAGCATATCCGTCAATTTAGTAACTAGTGGCCTGGGTTATCCGACAGAACCTTCCAGGCTGATTTCCAATAATTTTTGTGCTTCCACGGCGAACTCCATCGGCAGTTTGTTCAGCACTTCCTTGCTGAATCCGTTTACGATGAGCGCAATGGCTTTTTCCGTGTCGATGCCGCGCTGGTTGCAATAGAAGATCTGGTCTTCCCCGATCTTGCTCGTGGTTGCCTCGTGTTCAATCTGGGCCGTGCTGTTGTTCGCCTCGATATACGGGAAGGTATGCGCCCCGCATTCGTTGCCCATGAGCAGGGAGTCGCACTGGGAGAAATTCCGGGCATTTTTGGCCCGGCGCCCAATCTGTACGAGCCCGCGGTAGCTGTTTTGGGAGCGGCCGGCGGAGATTCCCTTGGAGATGATCGTACTGCGGGTATTGTTGCCCAGGTGGATCATCTTGGTGCCCGTATCGGCCTGCTGGTGGTTGTTGGTAACGGCAATCGAGTAGAATTCCCCGATGGAATTGTCTCCTTTCAACACGCAGGAAGGGTACTTCCAGGTAATCGCCGACCCGGTTTCCACCTGGGTCCATGATATCTTGGCGTTTTTCTCGCAGAGCCCGCGCTTGGTCACGAAATTGTAGACCCCGCCCTTGCCTTCCTTGTCGCCGGGGAACCAGTTCTGGACCGTGGAGTATTTGATCTCCGCATCGTCCAGGGCGATGAGTTCCACCACGGCGGCGTGAAGCTGGTTTTCGTCCCGGGAGGGAGCGGTGCACCCTTCCAGGTAACTCACGTAGCTGCCTTTATCGGCAACCACCAGCGTCCGTTCGAACTGGCCGGTACCGGCCTGGTTGATCCGGAAGTAGGTGGAGAGCTCCATCGGGCAGCGCACCCCTTTTGGGATGTAGCAGAACGACCCGTCGGAAAATACCGCTGAATTCAGGGCGGCGTAAAAGTTATCTTTCCGGGGTACCACCGTACCCAGGTACTTGCGTACGAGTTCCGGGTGTTCCTTGATCGCCTCGGAGATGGAACAGAAAATAATGCCCTTCTCCGCCAGGGTTTTCTTAAACGTGGTGGCCACCGAAACCGAGTCCATCACAAAATCCACGGCCACCCCGGCCAGCTTCTTCTGCTCCTCGATCGGGATGCCGAGTTTCTTGAAAGTGTCGAGCAGTTCCGGATCTACTTCGTCCAGGCTCTCGTACTTGGGCTTTTTATTCGGGGCGGAATAGTAGGAAATGTTCTGGAAATCGGGTTTTTTATAGTGGATGTTGGCCCATTCCGGCTCCACCATTTCCTTCCAGTGGCGAAATGCCTCGAGCCGCCATTCGGTCATCCAGTCGGGCTCCTCTTTCTTTTTGGAGATGGCGATGACAATTTCCTCGCTGAGCCCTTTGGGCAGCGTATCCGACTCGATATCCGTGTAGAATCCGTACTCGTATTCCTTGGTTTCGAGTTCCTTCTTGAGTTCTTCTTCAGTATAAGCCATAAGTGTCTTTCTGATAATTACCAGCCCCCGGCCTTTTCCGGCCGGTCGGGCCTACAGGGAGAAACTCTCCCCGCAGCCACAGGTGCGCTGGGCATTCGGGTTGTTAAAAACAAACCCCTTGCCGTTCAACCCGCCGGAGTACTCGAGCGTAGTCCCCACCAGGTATAAAAAGCTTTTTTTATCCACGATAATCCGAACGGAATTGTCCTCAAAGACCTTGTCGGCCTCGTCGGCTTCCCGGTCAAAACGGAGCTCGTAGGACAAACCGCTGCAACCGCCGCTCTTTACCCCGACCCGGACGTAATCCGTGCCGGCGTTGAAGCCTTCCTCCTGCATGAGGGAGACGACTTTCTGGCGGGCTGTTTCCGATACTTTGATCATTCGAATTTGGATTTATTCTAAATAGTGCACAAATATAGCCAAAACAGGCGGGTTTCCCATCATTCCTAACATTATTATAACGTATATGGGGATTGGTGTTATCTATTGGTTTTACTGGGGTTGGCCGGTGTCTTCCGGCGGCATGCGGGATGCCCCTGCCAACGCGCTAGCGGATTTTGAGCAGCAACAGGTCGGTTTCCCCCAGGGGGGCGAGCCCGGGGCTGCCGTCCGGGGAGAGCTCCCCGGCCACGTAGATGGAACCGTCGGCTGCTTCCACGGCGTCGAAACCGAGGTCGATGCCCGGGCCCCCGTACGTGGTTTGCCAGAGCAGCCGGCCCGCCCCGTCGATTTTCAGCAGCAGTACGTCGTTTTCCCCTGCGTTTTGCAGGTTCGCGTTGCTGCTGCGGGTGGTACCCGATATCAGGAAATTCCCGTCCGAGGTTAGCGCGATGGACTCCGCTGCATCAAAGGCCGGCCCGCCGTAACTCTGCTCCCAGAGCATATTCCCGGCCGGGTCCAGGCGGACCACCCAGACATCCGACTCCCCCCGGTTGGCAGAGATATCCCCATCCGTGCTGAAGCTTTGGCCCGCTACCAGGTAGCCGCCCCGCGGATCTGCCGCGATATCCGAGGCGATATCGATGCCGGTCCCCCCGAGGTTGGTTTCCCATTGCAATTCCCCCTGCCGGTTTACCTTGACCACCCAGAAGTCATAGCTGCCGTTTGGCTGGCTGATGTCGAAGTCGTCGCTTTCCGAAAAACCCGCCATCACAAAGCCCCCGTCCGGCGCAGCGACTGCGGCATGGGCCCGGTCGTTGTCCGTGCCCCCAAAGTAATACCGCCATTGGAGCGACCCGTCCGCGCTGAGTTTCGTGCACCAGAACTCCCCCACGCCGTGGCGGGTAGCATACGGGTTTTTTTCGGCATACCCGTCGGCCCGGGCGGCGGTGAGGTCCAGAAAGCCGATGAAAAACAGCCCTCCGTCGTCGGTTTCCAAAAGGTCGTAGCTGTGGTCGTGGCCCGAAAAGCCGAAACTGCGCTCCCAAAGGATCTCCCCGGCGGCGTCCAGGCGCAGCACCCAGTTGTCGTGAAAGCCTTCGTTGTTGGACCCGTCCCCGTCGTCGCTCATGGCGTAGCCCGTGATGGCGTACCCCCCGTTCGAGAGCTCCACCACGGCCTGGCCCCGGTCGTCCTTGCTGCCGCCATAGGTGCGCGTCCATTCCCGGTTGCCCGCGGCGTCCAGTTTCAGCAGCCAGTAGTCGTTGACGGCTGTGGCCTTGTCCGAGAGGTCGCCGTCCGTACTTTCGGAAAAGCCCAGGATGGCCAGGCCGCCGTCCCGGGTTGCGATGATGGAACGGGCGGTTTCGGCCCCGCTGCCGCCAAAGGTTTTCGCCCACTGGATTTCCCCGGTCTGGCCGGCGCCCGGGGCGGGGAGGTCCCCGGCATCCCGGCTGCATGCCGACAGGAGTGCAACGAGCATCCCGGCAATGAGCAGGGATGCGAATCCATACTGCAGAAGGCCTGCAGGCCGCCGCCCGCCAATGCCCGGGCAGGCCGTATTTTTTATCCGGCTGCTCATGGGTTGGAAGGCTTGAGTACGAAGAGCCCCCGGTTGATATCCCCTACCAGGATATGCCCGCTGGGGAGGTAGGGATAGACGCTCCAGACCCCGCTGAAGGCCGGACTGTCAGAGTCCGGAAAGGTATCGAAATAAGCGGTTTCCGCCATCTCTCCCCCGGCAATGCCGGAAATGTCCAGCAGGCGGATGCCCGCCGTGTAATTGGCCAGGTAAAATACGTCGCCGAGCACGTAACCGTTGTGGTCGATGGCGGTAGTGGGCCCGGAATAGGAGAAAGACAGAACCGGGTTGTCCAGGTCCGTAAAATCGAAGACCAGGGTCCGGCTGTTCAGGCCGAAATTCAGTTCGTCCAGTTCATCGCCCAGGATAAAAAACCGGTGGTCTTCGGTAAACCAGCCCTGGTGCGTATAGCCGAGATTGCTGTAATCCAGTCCCGCAATCTCAAAGGGGGCTCCCTTGTCCGTAACGTCCAGGATCACCACCTCGGATTCGTTGGCCCCCACCAATATTTCCCGTCCCGCATAGTCCGCATCCGGCCCCTGGTACAGCACTACCTGGGCGTCGTGCGTATAGCCGGCAGTGGCAAATCCGCCTGCGTCGGAGGGGGCTGCAGGGTCGGCGAGGTCTATAAAGTGCGGCCCGCCCTGATAGGGCAATTCCGGGCCGGTCCCCACCGCATAGGCAAACCCGGAGGACTCCTCGATCACCAGGTTGTGCGCATTCCCGAAGGCGGAATAGTGCGTAGTAGCGGAAAAAGTCTGCGGGGGGTTGGAAACATCCCGCAACCGGGTCAGGTCAAAGACCTGCATCCCATGCCCGTCGGCTTCCGAAACGATAAAGGCATGGTTCGCATAGACCTTGATGTCCCTCCAGGCGCTGGCGACGGTGTGGGTGGGCAGTTTCCCGAGGTAGACGGGGTTTTCTGGGTCGGCCAGGGAAATAAAGGCGGTGCCGTTGTTCAGGCCCACCAGGGCGTATTCCGTCCCGTCTGCAGGGTCGGCCCATCCCCAGATGTCGTTCCCCGAAGTGGCGGAGAAAACTTCCAGGTCCAGGTGGGCTACCAGGTCGAGCCCCGAACAGGGGTACGCCCCGGCCATGCCGTTCTCGCAGGGGGTAAAGCCCGTGGGTTCCCCGGCCGATCCGCCGGGATTTGGATTCGGGTTCGGCCCCGGGGCGAGCCCGTCACCGGGGGCGTCGTCCGAACGGGAACAGGAACTCAGGAGCAGGATACATAGGACGAGGACCCTCAGGATTCGGGAGGCAGGCTTTTCCACGCTGTATTTTTGATTTAAAGATACGCGATAATAACGATCCGCCTTATTTTTGTACCATGTTTGAAGACAAAGACCACCCATCCACCGACCTCGGGAAACTCGGGGAATTTGGCCTGATCCGCCACCTGACACAGCACCTGGAACTCCGTCAGCCCACCACCCTGGAGGGCATCGGGGACGATGCAGCCCTGCTGGCCATCGGGGACACTGAGGTTGCGGTAACCACCGACATGCTGGTGGAAGGCGTCCATTTTGACCTGGGATACGCCCCCCTGAAACACCTGGGGTACAAGGCGATGATCGTCAACCTGAGCGATGTGTACGCCATGAACATGCAGGCCACCCAGGCCACCGTTTCCCTGGCAGTTTCCAACCGCTTCCCCCTGGAGGCCCTCGAGGAGTTGTACGCCGGGATTGTCCTGGCGGGGAAGATCTACGGGGTGGACGTGGTAGGGGGGGATACCACCTCGTCCAACAAGGGGCTGATTATCAGCGTTACGGCTATTGGCCAGGCTCCCAAGGGCACCGCGGTCCGGAGGTCCGGCGCAAAACCCAACGACCTGCTGGTTGTCAGCGGCGATATCGGGGGGGCGTACCTCGGGTTGCAGGTGCTCCGGCGGGAACAGGAGGTCTTCAAGGTCAACCCGCGCCACCAACCCGACCTGGAACCCTACAGCTACCTGGTGGAGCGGCAGCTCAAGCCGGAGGCCCGGAAGGACATCGTGGAGTTGCTCGGCAAGCTGGAAGTCCGGCCCACGGCCATGATCGACATCAGCGACGGGCTCTCATCGGAGATTCTGCACCTGTGCGAATCGGGGCAGCTGGGTTGCCGGTTGTTTGAGGATAAAATCCCGCTGGATCCTTCGGCCCAGGCGGTATGCGAGGAGTTTAATCTGGATAGTACCACCGTGGCCCTGAGCGGCGGGGAGGACTATGAGTTGCTTTTTACGATCCGGCAGGAGGACTTCCCGAAAATCAAAGGGAACCCATCCCTCACCGTAATCGGCCATATGGCCGAAAAGGAGGCCGGGGCACAACTGGTTACGCGCGCGGGCGAGCAGATAGACCTGACGGCGCGGGGTTGGAATGCGTTTGGCAGTGCCGGCGAATAATCAGGCAACCTGGTGCTGCGGGTGAGTATGGGAAGCGTGGCGCTTCTGGTAGATGTGTTCCAGGGTCCGGTTGATTTCGCGCAGTTCGGGGGTCAGCGTTGAAAGGTTCCCGCTGACGTCCGTGGTTACCTGTTTGCCGCAGTGCAGGCAGCTGTATTCCTTGATGTGTGAGGTTACCTTTTTGGAAACCGAGAAGTGGTGTCCGAAGATGGAGCAGAAGAGCTTCTTCATGGCGTAGGTTTTTGGTTAGGGCTGTCGCTCCCGATTTGGGCGGTGTAAAGCGGCAACCGAATTGATTTCCGATTCCCTTCATTTCCCTATAGTGCACTCTTGTAGCTGTTCCTTCAAAGACAACGACGGCAAATGCCGATTTATTGAGCGCTGCCGGTGATTTTTATTTATTTTCGACGAATCACCGCTGCCACCTGTCAAAACGCCGCCTGGCGCAGCCCTGATTCAACCCATGAGCCGAAAATCCATCATCATCCTCGGGCTCGCCCTGTTTTCCCTGTTTTTCGGGGCGGGCAACCTGATCCTCCCCCCACAGATGGGATGGCGGGCCGGGCCGCTCTGGTGGCTCGTCTGCCTGGGCTTTTGCGTGTCGGCCGTATTGATCCCGATGCTCGGGATCCTCGCCCACTCCCGTTTGCAGGGCAGCATGTTCGACTTTGCCAAAAAAGTCTCCCCGGGGTTCAGTGCCGTCTACTGTTTCCTGATCTATGCCATTTCGCTCACCCTGCCTTCTCCCCGGACGGCATCGGTAACCCATGAAATGGCCGTGGCGCCCTATCTTGGGAGCCCGCCCTGGCTCACCAGCCTGGTGTATTTCGCCCTCGTGTTTTTCCTGGTGATGAACCGTTCAAAACTGGGCAGCCTTATCGGCAAATACCTCACCCCGGTGATCCTGCTGGTCCTGGTCCTCCTGATCGGCAGCATCCTGTTCTGGCCGCCGGATGTCATGACGGCCCGTACCCTGTCGGCACCATTTACGGCGGGTTTGCAGGAAGGGTACCAGACCTTTGACGCCATCGGCGCTGTGGTTTGCGGCGGGGTGATTCTCGTTTCCCTCCGGCTGGAAAACCCCGGCCTGGATTTCGGGCAGCGGTTCCGGGCAATTGCGCTCGCCGGGCTGTTTGCGGGAATGTGCCTGTTGTTGCTCTATACGGGCCTGATGTACAGTGGGGCTGCCATGACCGGGTGGGTCCCGGAGGAGGTAACCCGTACCCGGCTGCTCCGGGAGGTGACGGAATATGCCCTTGGGGCGCGGAGCCAGGCGTTGCTGAGCCTGCTGATTGGCCTGGCCTGTTTTACAACGGCCGTCGGCGTGGTCACCGGCGCTTCGGACTACGCGCGATCCCGTTTCGGGGATTCGCCCCGGGCCTATACCCTGACGGCCCTTGCCGGGTGTGCGACAGGGGTGCTTTTTGGCCAACTCCCCGTAGCTTATATTATCTCGGTGGCCCTCCCGGCCCTGTTGTTTATCTACCCGCTGACCATTGTGCTGATCGGGCTGAATGCGATGCCGGCCCGGTATACGCCCCCCCGGCTGTTCCGGGCGGTGGTTGCCGTTACCTTATTGTTCAGCATCCCGGATTTTGTGGAAAGCCTCTGGCCGGGGGCCATTCCGGAAGGTGCCGTGAGCTGGATCCCGCTGCGGTCGTTTGGCCTTCCCTGGTTGCTGCCGGCAGTATGCGTTTTCCTGGCGGGCAGGTTCTTGCAGCGGCGGATTTGACCGGATGGGCCGGATGGCGTAAGTTTACCGGGAGAAACTCCTGGCAATGGCCGACTATTACAACTATATCAAATCCCTCCACCTGATCTTTGTGGTGACCTGGTTTGCCGGGCTTTTCTACATGCCCCGGCTGTTTATCTACCATATTGAAGCCCTCGAAAAACCCGAGACGGAAGCCCGGGTACTGGGCAACCAGTTCCGGGTGATGGAACGCCGGCTCTGGCAGATCATTACCTGGCCGTCGGCCGTGCTCTGCATCGCCTCTGCCCTGGTGCTGCTCTGGATCATGCCCGGATGGCTCTCCCAGCCCTGGATGCACGTGAAGCTCGGGTTTGTGGTATTGCTGATCATATACCACCTGGTGATGCACCGCATGTACCTGCGCTTCCAGCGCGGGCAGATTTCCTACACCTCCCGATTTATGCGGATCTGGAACGAGGGGGCCACGCTCATCTTGTTTGCGGTGGTTTTCTTGGCCGTACTCAAGAACAGTATCGACTGGATGTTCGGCCTGGCAGGCCTATTGGCGTTGGCGGTGCTGCTGATGCTCGGCATCCGGCTTTACAGGCGCCTCAGGGAGCGGTCCGGCAAGCCCGATTGACCATTTGGGAAGCCCCCGATAAACCTGCTTTTGGTCCGATTATTGCTATCTTAGCGGAAACCCGATCGCCTTGTTCAAAAAGATGTCTTTACGGTCCCGGATCTTCGTATCGATGATCCTCCTGGTCCTGATCGCGTCCGTGTTGATTGCCGGGGTCACCGTCTACCAGTACAGGGAACAGGCACAGGATTACCACCAGGACCGCCTGGAGCGCAAGGAGGAGCAAATCAAGCAGGCCATTACCTTTGCCCTGCAGCGCACTACCTACCCGGTCACTACCGAAAACCTCGGGTTGATATTCAAGGACGAGATCTACCGGATCGCGATCATCGAGAACGCAAACTTCAACATCTACGATCTGGACGGGCAGCTGATCAAAAGCTCGCGCCCGAAATTCGACAACGACTCGGTTTCCCTCTGCCTGGATGCCCATGTGCTCAATGCGCTCAGGGGGAGCATGGAAAAGCGCTATGTGGAATCGGCGGCTGCAGCGGGTGACAACTACCAGGCCTCGTATTCCTTTATCACTGACAGCCGGTTTAAACCCATCGGGATCCTGAACCTGCCCTATTTTGAGGAGAATTCCTTTTACGACATGGAACTCGGGGAGTTCATGATGCGCCTGGGGGCGGTCTACCTGATCATGCTTTTGAGTGCGATTGCCCTGGCCTACTTTATTTCCAAGTACATTACCCGGTCGCTGGAAACCGTATCGGACAAGCTCACCCATACGCGCCTGGCCCGGACCAACGAAAAGATTTTCCTGGACGATCCCAGCGAGGAGATCGGCAAGCTGATCGACGCCTATAACAGCATGATCGACGAGTTGGAGCTCAGCGCCACAAAGCTCGCGCGGAGCGAGCGGGAACAGGCCTGGCGGGAAATGGCCAAACAGGTGGCCCACGAAATCAAGAACCCGCTCACGCCCATGCGGCTGAGCGTACAGAGTTTTGAGCGGAAATTCGACCCCCGGGACCCGGATGTGGGCCGGCAGGTTGCCGAGTTTTCCAAAACGCTCATCCAGCAGATCGACACGCTGAGCAGCATTGCCTCGGCCTTCTCGAATTTTGCGAAGATGCCCGCCCAGCAGAACGAAACGCTCAACGTGGTGGAAATCGTCAAGCTCGCCCTGGACATTTTCAACGAGCCTTATATCCACTTTATGGCCGATGAGCAGGAGATCATTGCCAAAATGGACCGGACGCAGCTCATCCGGGTGGTGACCAACCTGGTTAAGAACGCCATCCAGGCGGTCCCGGAGGTGGACCACCCGCGAATCCTGGTGTCTGTGGCAGCCGAGGACGGTTTTGTCAAGATCATGGTGGCCGACAACGGCATAGGCATCGAAGCAGACAACCGCGACAAAGTATTCGAACCCAAATTCACTACCAAAAGCAGCGGGATGGGGCTCGGCCTGGGAATGGTCAAAACCATTGTGGAAACCTATGGCGGCAGGATTGAATTTACCTCTCAGAAGGGAAAAGGCACCGTCTTCACGGTATACTTGCCGAGGGAAAAGGCATAGGCAACAGCGGACACTGATAATTTTATAACTTCAGACAGAACTTCAAATAAAACCCTAAGTAATTCCATGAAATTCAAAAACCTGAAAACCGAGGAAAAGGATGGGATAGCGCTGCTGACCATCGACCGGCCCAAGAAACTCAATGCGCTGAACCGCAAAACCATCGAAGAGCTCCACGAGGCATTCTCGTCCCTGGATGCCGACCCGGATATCCGGGCCATCGTGGTGCGGGGTAGCGGGCCCAAGGCATTTGTGGCCGGGGCGGATATCGCGGAATTCGCGTCTTATGGCCCTGAGGAGGGGCGCGACCTGGCGGCAAAAGGCCAGGAAACGCTTTTTGACTTGGTGGAACAGCTCGGCACCCCGGTGATCGCAGCCGTTAACGGCTTTGCCCTTGGAGGCGGCCTGGAACTGGCCCTGGCCTGCCATATCCGGGTGGCCAGCCACAATGCCCGGATGGGGCTGCCAGAAGTATCACTTGGGTTGATCCCCGGTTACGGGGGAACCCAGCGGCTGCCGGAACTCGTGGGCCGGGGCCGGGCGCTGGAGATGATTCTCAGCGGCGGCATGATCGATGCGGAACGGGCCCTGGAGTACGGGTTGGTCAACCACGTAACGGCCCTGGAGGAACTCGAAAGCTACTGCCTGCAGCTCGCAGGGAAAATCGCAAAAAATTCGCCGGTGGCCATCCGGTATGCAATAAAAGCGGTAAATGCGGGTTCTAGGAGTAGTGTTTCCGGGTTTCGGACCGAAATCGACGCCTTCGGATCGTGCTTCGGCACGGCCGATTTTAAGGAAGGCACCACGGCTTTCCTGGAGAAGCGGAAGCCCGATTTCCCCGGGGAATAATCAAAAGGACATCCTATGTATCGGAATCTCTGTATGGCAGTTGCGCTGCTGGCCGCCTGGGTCTGCGGGGCGCAGGAAATGCCTGTGGACTATATGTTCGGCGAAAAATATAACGATCGGTACAGATATTCAAACCTGGTCACTTTCTCGGAGTCTGCCCAGGGCAACAAAGTCCTGGTCAGGGCCTATTATACCGGGCTGATCCTGAGGCCAAAAGGCTACCTGATAGAGCGGTATAACCCGCAGCTTGAACTGATAGACGAATACAATTACAAGTTCCGGGGAGCCGACTTCCTGGACGGTTTTGTGGCCAACGGGCAATTATACCTGTTGTTCCTGAGCTACGACCCGGAGCGTTTGAGTTATACGTATTCCGTGCATCAAACCCCGGTTGGGGCCTACAATTTTACCCGAAAGGACCTGCTCACTATTCCATCGGTATATGTGGAAAACCCGGTCGACAAGAATTATTACAACCGGAAATTTAATTCGGGGTTCAGTACGACCCTGCTATTTGACCGGGAACAGAAAGCTTTTGCCCTGAGCCTGCACCACAAGAAGGGCGACGTGAACAAGCACCGGATCCTCGTGTACAATTTCAATATGCAACCGGTCATGGACGTCGATTTCTCGGCCTCCGTGGAAGAAAAAAATTACGCCTTTGAGGCACTGGAAATGGCTCCGGATCATTCCACGGCCTACCTGGTTGCCAAGGCGTATTTCCGGAAGCGCCGCTTTAAGGCCGAAGAGCGGAAATTCCAGTACGAACTAATCAAGCTCACCCGGGATGGGGCCCAAACCGCCTCCTACGACCGGGAAGGCTTTTATTCCGAGGCGCTCAAGCCGATCCTGCGCAACGGGAAACTCCTTTGCGTGGGCTTTTATGCCGACCGGAAGGACGAGCGGTACAACGGCCTGGAATACCTGGAAGTGGACCCGCAGACCCTGCAGGCGGGTATCCACAAATACAACCCCTTCTCCCACCAGTTCATGGTCGATAAATTCGGGTCGGAATCCGAGAAAGCCATCAAAAACCTCGTGTTTAAGGACGTGCATTTTACGCCGGACGGTTCCCTGCTCTTCAACGCGGAGGAGTATTTTGTTACCAACAGCATCCAGGATAACGGGAGCGGCGGCAGGCTGCGCGTGGACCGCTTCCACCACAACGACATTATCAGCGTTCGGTTGGATAGCCGCGGAGACCTGGTCTGGGCCCGGAACATCAACAAGACCGAAGTGACCCAGGGCGACGGGGCCTATGCCTCCTACAGCGCCTATTCCAAGGACGGCCACACCTATTTCTTTATATGTACCGCTGCAGACAACCCCCAGTTGCTGAACAATGAGCGGCTCATTTTCCGGCAGGGGCTCAGCCGGAACCGGAACGTGTTCCTGATCCGCCTGAACCCGGAAGGCCGGATCTCCTGGGAAAAGATCATTGACCAGTCCGAAGCGCGCCTGCCGCTGATGGTTTCCAAACCGCTGGTGGAGGAGGACGAGGACCGGCTGTACTTCTACGCCAAGCGGGGCAGTAAGAAGCAACTCGTTTCCGTACATATCCGCGGGTAGTTCGCTTTCCGCTGCCGCCGGATCCTTACGCGGCATCCCGTTTCGGCGGTGTTAAATTCTCCATCAACCATCGCATATCAGGATAATATCCATAAATTTGGATAAATTCCAATTGCCGTGTCGCATCCCGAAAGAGAAATCCGCAAAGGCCGCGGGGCCCAATCCCGCCAGGCAAACCGCTTTGAGGCACTTCAGGAGCAGCCCCTGGAGGATTTTCTGGAGCACCAGCGGATCAGCGGGGAATCCGAGAAGGTCCGCACCGGCTACCTGCGCGTCCACCCAAAAACCATCGTCAACAAGGTTACCAGCCCGGATGTGGGCATGTCCTACAGCATGAACCCCTACCAGGGTTGCGAACACGGATGCGTCTACTGTTATGCGCGGAACTCCCACGAGTACTGGGGGTACGGGCCCGGCCTGGATTTTGAAAGCAAGATCCTCGTCAAGGAAAACGCCCCGGCCCTGCTGGATCGTTTCCTCAAACACCGTTCCTGGAAGGCGGCCCCCATCGTGCTTTCCGGGAATACGGATTGCTACCAGCCTGCTGAAAGGGAGTTTGGGATCACTCGCGCCTGCCTGGAAATATTCCATCGCTACCGCCACCCCGTGGGCATCATCACAAAAAACGCACTGGTACTCCGGGACATGGATTTGCTCACGGAACTACATGCCGACGGTTTGGTGGGCGTCAATATTTCGGTGACATCCCTGGACGAATCCACCCGCAGGTTGCTGGAACCCCGCACCGCGAGTATTGCGAAACGGTTGGAAACGATCCGCAAACTATCCGATGCGGGCATCCCCGTCAACGCGATGCTCGCCCCGATCATCCCGGGGATCAACAGCCACGAGGTAATGGACATGGCCCAAGCGGTTGCCGATGCAGGAGCCCGCTCTTTCGGGTTTACGTTGGTACGTCTCAACGGGGCCATCGCCGGAATCTTTACGGAATGGCTCCATCGGGCAATGCCGGACCGGGCCGGGAAAATCCTCTCCCAGATCCGCGCCTGTCACGGCGGCAGCCTGAATGACAGCCGTTTCGGCATCCGCAACAAGGGGGAAGGGGCCGTTGCATCCCAGATCCACCAGCTGGCCGGGATTGCACGGAAAAAATACTTCGCGGGGCGCAAATTCCCGGAACTCAACACCTCCCTGCACGCAGCGCATAAAAGCGGGCAGTGGGAGCTCTTTTAACCCTGTCGGAGGGTTGGAAAGCAGGCCGGACCAGGAGTAGCCCCGGGCTTATGGACAGGCTGCCGGGCCTAGGCCAGATCCCAGCCTTCCCGGTAACTGCCGTTTACCCATTCGTTTGCCTTGTCGAAATTGGTGACCCGCATGTTTTCGCCGTCCCACATAATTTTCTTGCGCCCGGGGTATTCAAAGTACGACCGGCCGCTATCCGGGTCGGTGACCCGGTTTTTGTATTGGAAGGCCCGGATGGCCAGGTTCCCCATCAGGACGGATTCCGTAAGTTTTCCTGCCTTCTCGAAATCCGATGAGGTGGGGGTGCCGTTCAGGCAGCCTTCCACAAAATTCCGCTGATGCCCTCCGGTACCGCCTTCCACACGGGGCAGCCTGGGAGCCGGCTTGCTGACCATATCCATAAGGTCAGAGGGAAGGAGGCGGGCATTCCGGGAATACGTATCGCAGACCATGATGCCTTTGGTCCCGTAGAATATGGAGCCGCCGCCGTTGTCGCCAATGGTCTCCCCGTCTTTCAGTTCGTCGGGCAGGTCGGGCTTCAACCCGCCGTCGTACCAGTTCAGGGCTACCTGCCCGTGCTGGTCCGTGTCGAATTTCAGCCGGACGATGGAAGAGGAGGGACAGGATTCACTGTAGTCCGCTTCCACAAAGTCGCCCACCCAGTTGGTGGTGCAGCTCGCCTCCGCTTCTGCAGGGTATCCGAGTTCCAGGACGCTGAAAGGGGTTTCCATAATATGACAGCCCATATCGCCCAGGGCCCCCGTGCCGAAGTCCCACCAGCCACGCCATTTAAACGGGAGGTAGCGGTCGTTGTACGGCCGCATGGCCGCAGGGCCCAGCCACAGGTCCCAATCCAGTTCCTTCGGGATCGGATCGCTTCCTTCCGGTACCGGGACCCCCTGGGGCCAGACAGGACGGTTCGTCCAGCAATCCACTTTTTCAATCCGGCCGATTATCCCGGAATCGAGCCATTCCCTGGCTTCGCGGCTCCCGTTGCTGGAAGCCCCCTGGTTGCCCATCTGCGTAACAATCCCCATCTCGCGGGCTACCTGGGTCATCATCCGGGCCTCGGCGATGTTGTGGGTCAGGGGCTTCTCCACATAGGCGTGTTTTTTCTCCCGCATAAATGGCAAGGCAATGGTGGCATGCGTGTGGTCCGGGGTCGCTACCATAATGGCATCCATGTCTTTCAAATGCTTCTTGTACACGTCCCGGTAGTCTTTGTAACGCTTTACATCCGGGAACATCTCATAGGTAGGGGCAGCCCGCCGGTCGTCTACATCGCAGAAGGCGACGTATTTGACCTTTCCGGTTTCGCTCAGGCCGCGCATCACGCCGGCACCCCGGCCGCCAACGCCGAAGGCGGCTACGTAGAGCGTGTCGCTGGGGGGCACATGGCCTTTTCCCAGTACGAAACTCGGGACAATGCTGAATGCCGCCGTAGAGGCAGCCGTATTTTTCAGGAATTTTCTTCTTTGCATGGATGTTGGGTGTTTGTTCGGTTTGTTCAAAAATGAGCTTTCAAGATACAAAAACTACGGAAAGCGGACGACGCCCGAACGGGCCGGCACATGCAGGTTCAATACGGGGCGGGAGCCTGGAACCGGTCTGGGAAATCAGGCCGTGCCGTTCCACTCCCGGTAGAATTCCTCCAGGTATTCCAGCATAAAGGCATGGCGCTTTTCGGCCAGGCGTTTGCCGGTATCGGTGTGCATGCGGTCCTTGAGCAGCAATAGTTTCTCGTAGAAATGGTTCAGGGTGGGCCCGTCCGATTTCTTGTATTCCGCCTTGCTCATTTTCACCCGGGGGGCGATTTCGGGGTCGTAGAGTTTCCGTCCTTTGTAGCCGCCGAAATTAAAGGCACGAGCAATCCCGATGGCGCCCATGGCATCCAGGCGGTCGGCATCGCGGACCACAAAGAGCTCGTCCGAGGTAAACGGCTTTTTGTTTTTCTCCAGGCTGTTTTTAAAAGAAATATTCCGGATGATCTGGACCACATGCGTGCGAATGGCCTGGGGCACCCCGATTTTGCGCATAAAGGCGTCCGCTTTTTTCGGACCGGCATCTTCATCGCCGTCGTGGAATTTTGAATCGGCAACGTCGTGGAGCAGGGCAGCCAGGCTCACGATCAGGATATTCACCTTCTCGTCTTTGGCAATCAGCAAGGTATTGCGGAATACCCGCTGGGTGTGGAACCAGTCGTGGCCGCCTTCGGCCCCATCGAGTTCGCTCCGGACATAGTCAATGGTCTGTTCTACAAATTCTGCATCGGTCATGCTGGGGGGTCGATCTTGGAAGCGATCTTCGCTTCGAGTTCTTTCATTTTTTCAGGGGTAAACCCGGCTACGGGCATGGGCGGGTGTACGGTAAACCGGACCCGGGCCCCGAGGCCGAGCGGAAAAGCTCCATAGCGGAACAGTTTCCAGGAATTGTTGATGGTTACCGGCAGGATCAGCGCGGAGGGTGCCTGGTCCATCAGCAGGCTCAGGCCAAAAGTACGGAATGGTTTCGGCTCCCCGGTGCGGGATCGGGTCCCTTCCGGGAATATCACCGCGCTACGGCCCGTTTTTTCGATATACGCACCCAGCCGTTCGAGTTCGGCCCGGGCCTGCCGGCGGTCCTTGCGGTCGATCAGGGCCGAACCCCCGTGGCGCAGGTTAAAGGAGACGCTAGGGATTCCTTTTCCGAGCTCTTTTTTGCTGACGAATTTCGGGTGGTATTTCCGAAGGTACCAGATCAGGGGCGGGATGTCGTACATGCTCTGGTGGTTGGTCACAATGATGAGCGGCCCGCTTTCGGGCATGGGATCGGCGTATTCAAACCGATAGGTGGTCCCCAGGATGTGAGTACTGCGCATGATGCACAGATTGAGCAAACTGACGCTCGCCTTATGGGCCTGGTAGCCGAAAAGGTTCAGGCAGACCCACTGCACCGGGTGGAACACCACCAGGACCAGCCCGAAAACGAGCAGGTAAATTGCGGAAAGCGGGTATGCAAGGAGCTTGACCATGGTGTAAAAATAAGAAACGCACCGCGACATGGAGCAATGAAGCCAAATTGTAGGAATCACCCTATATTTATCCCGGCAAAAAATGAAACCCAACTCATTTTGAAACGGATCCGAATACTTTATTGGAGAGTTCTAACGATCGTATTTGTTGTGATCGTGTCACCCGGGAGTGCGCTGTGCCAATCGAGTCCCATTTGCGGGTTTACAAGCCGTATTTCATTCGATGAATTCATTGAACCTTGTGGCACCCCAATGCCGCCGCCGGAAATCCCTTCAGATTCAGTAACCCGTGTGGAAATGCCCGGGAAGACAACGTCGTGGTGTATGTCCTCGGTGTGCGATCCCACCCGCCTGGCGCGACTGGATTCTCTATTCAGACAACTCCGGATCAGTCGGAATTTTTCGCTGATTGCCTGTGCGGAAGGGTCGATGAATACGTCGACTTCATCTAATAATGACAGGGGAGTAAAGACTCGTATCATCGCGGTGCAATCGGACCTTGAGGACTTTATCAACCGGCCCGGGTCGGACCTGGTGGGCACTCTTACGTTTATGCACGCCCTGGGCCACCATGTTTTTCAGCATCCCATGAGTCAAATGGACCTCCTGGAAACATTTGAATTGGAGGCCGATTATTTTGCGGGGTTCGCCTTGAGTTATTTCGGGCTTGACAGGGCCGAAGTCGATTCAGTACACAAACAATTGCTGCAAGGCAAACCGGTGCCTGAGGGGTATCCGCGTATTTCCGACCGGGAAGACGCGTTTGGGGAAGGCTGGTCCTGGGCGACGTATTCCCTTCAGTTTGGTTGGGGAGAAGCCATTTCTATATACGAACTCGACCGGATTAAATCTGACAAATTCAAAGAAGAGGCAAAACAGGCCGAAGAAGCTGGCGACCTGGCCCGGGCCGCACGGCTTTTCGCTGAGGCATACGGGTACGACTGGCGGATCTCCGGAAATTTGCACGAGGCTTTGCGCTGCGCGCGTCAAGGGAAGGATGATAGATTCGCCCTCGACATCTATGGGGAATTGCTTGCCTCCGCTGGAAAAGACCGCCATATGAGGCCCCGCAAATCCTACCTAGCCGAAATGGCGACCCTTGCCCGGAGTCTGGGGCAGTACACAAAGGCGGAAGCCTATCTCAGTATCAGCCGGGAGCTCGAAACCGGCCAGGTTGCGGATGAAGTCAATACGGGCCATATGTACCTGAAAATGGAAAGGTATCCCCGGGCCGCCGAAGCATTTCTGAAAGCCATCAAATTAGGGCCTGCGTCGGCCGAAATGTACCTTGGTCTGGGCAAGGCACAAAGTGCCATGGGAGAGGCCGAGTCTGCCATTCGGTCCTTCAGGGCTGTCCTGGCGGGATCCCCGGACAATACTGAGGCTTACCTGGAGCTGTCAAAGGTGTATGCCAATGAGGCCGAGGCGCTGCGGGGAATTATCGAACAGGAATCGTCGCGGGCTGAAGTCCGTCGGCTTGAGGCAATCAAAACGGGCTTGTATCGAAAATCAGAAGCGGTACTCATGGACGGATTGCAAGTTGAACCCGCCGATCGGGAATTGCTAACGCAGCTTTACAGAATCTATCTGAGTATCCCCGATAAGTCCGGGATCCGGGAAACCCGCAAAAAACTCAAGGACGTCAGGTAATCTCTTTTTCGCGGTGAATCAATAAAGAAACCCCGCCAGTCCGGCAGGGTTCTTCCTATAGGGTTACGAACCGCGTTTCAGCAAAACTCGTCGTACGCCTGGGTGAGGTTCTCGGCGATCATCTCCGCCGGGCGGCCTTCGATATGGTGGCGTTCGATCATATGTACGAGTTCCCCGTCCTTGAAGAGGCCCATGCTGGGCGAAGAAGGCGGGAATGGCACCATCAGGCTGCGGGCGGCATCTACGGCTTCCCGGTCCACTCCTGCGAATACAGTGACCAGGCGGTCCGGGGTCTTGCCGTTCTGCAGGCTCAGCTTGGCGGCAGGGCGCGCATTGGCGGCGGCACAGCCGCAAACCGAATTGACGACTACCAGTACGGTACCGGGTTGTTTTATAGCTGCCTCTACTTCCTCGGCCGTGAAAAGTTCTTCAAAGCCGGCGGTGGAGAGGTCTTCCCGCATGGGTTTTACGAGTTCTGTAGGGTACATAGTATTTTTTTATGGAATTTCTAAAGTGCAAAGGTACGAAAAGGACGCCACTTTACCATAAGGGGCACAGGTAATTACAGGACCCGGGAACCGCTTATCCGCCCGCTGCGGCATTCCGGGGCAATGCGCTATCTTTGCCAAAAATTTTTCCGGATGATCAAATGGTTTGGCGCTTTCGTCGGGTACCTCTTCCTCCGGCTGCCGGGGGCCATTATCGGGTTCCTGATCGGGAGCCTGATAGACGGGGCCAGTCGCAGCGGCGGGACGGTGTTTACCGATTTTACCCGGCAAAAGGTATCCCCGGCCGACTTTGAGCTGAACCTGTTGTCGCTCTGCTCCATCGTTATCAAGGCGGATGGGCGCGTGAGCCAGCAGGAACTCGACTACGTGCGCCAGTATTTCCTCGCCACCTACGGGAAGGAGAAGGCCAATGCCATTTTCAGGACGTTTAACGAGGTCATCAAAAAACGGGAAATTTCCGGCCAGCGGATCTGCGCCTACCTGAACCAGCGGACGCGCTATGAGGTGCGGTTGCAACTGGTCCACTTCCTGTTCGGGATCGCGCAGGCGGACGGGCACGTGAGCGAGGCGGAAATCCGCAAACTCAGGGAGTTGGCGGGATACCTGCAAATAGGGGCCACGGATTTTGAAAGCATCATGGCGATGTTTGTCGAATCTGCGGACAACGCCTATAAAATCCTGGAGATTGAACGCACTGCCACGGACGAAGAGGTGAAAAAGGCCTACCGGAATATGGCCAAAAAGTACCATCCGGATCGGGTCAACACCCAGGACGAGGCCATCAAGCGCGGGGCCGAAGAAAAATTCAAGGAGGTGCAGAAGGCCTATGAGGCCATCCAGCAGGAACGGGGAATTTAAGCGGCGGCCCCGGATACCGGGCCGTTTCTGGCCAATGCACCTTTCGCATATCGGGGCGCTCAAGAATTTTTGAAATAATAACAGGATGGAGAATTTCTGGATGTACGGGGAATTGGGGTTCCTGCATGTGCTGGACCCGCAGGGCTACGACCACGTGCTTTTTCTGACGGCCCTGGCCCTGCCGTTTACCTATCGCTACTGGAAGCGGGTGTTCTGGCTGGCGACGCTCTTTACGGTGTCCCATTGTTTGTCCCTGGCCCTGGCCGCATACGGGGTGGTGGATGCGGATGCCGGATGGGTGGAGTTTCTGATCCCGCTGACCATTCTGCTGACCGCCCTGTTTAACCTGCTGTTGACGGGCGCCGGCCCGGACCGGCAGGCGGCTTTCCGGGTGCACCTGGTTTCCACCGGGTTGTTCGGGCTCATCCACGGCCTGGGTTTTTCCAATTACTTCCGGATGCTGATGTCCGGGGAGTCCGAGAAAACCGGCCCGTTGCTGGGGTTTGCCCTCGGGATCGAAGCGGCCCAGTTGCTGGTCCTGGTAGTGGTGCTGGGGGTTACCTATCTGGTGGTGGAGCGGCTGCGCGCCCCTTCTGCCTGGTATGTCCGTTTGGCCAGCCTGGCCATTGTGGGGATTTCCACCGCGCTGCTGATCGGGGCATGGCCCTTGTGATTTTCACTTAATATTAACCCGGGCGGGGTTGTAAGCCACCCCAAAAGCGGGTATATTAGTGCTTTCCCGCACGAAATTTTTTCTGGCCGCGTTATACCAATAGAGTGAAGGAGAAAAAACAGGAGAAATACGACAAGGCATACCTGCGCATGGCGAACGAATGGGGCAAGCTTTCCTACTGCCGGCGCAAACAGGTGGGGGCCATCATCGTCCGGGAACGGATGATCATCTCCGACGGGTACAACGGCACCCCCTCCGGATTTGAGAATTTCTGCGAAGACGAGGAGGGCTATACCAAGTGGTACGTGCTGCACGCCGAGGCCAATGCGATTTCCAAGGTGGCCTCCTCCACGCAGTCCTGCGAAGGGGCAACCCTCTATATTACCCTGTCCCCCTGCAGGGAGTGCAGCAAGCTGATCCACCAGTGCGGAATCCGACGGGTGGTATACCAGAAGGCCTACAAGGACGATTCCGGGTTGCAGTTTTTGGCGCGGGCCGGGGTGGAACTCGTCCATTTGCCGGTTATCGACATCGGGGTGGCCGTAAATGAAGAATGATTTGAAGAAAAGCTATTACATCGGACCGGCAGTCGTGGCCTTTGCCCTGGCTCTGGGGATTTTTGTGGGCGGGAAACTGCACTTCAACGATACCCCGGAGAAACTCTTTACGACCAATTCCAAAAAGGACAAACTCAACCGGCTCATCGACTATATCGATTACGAGTACGTCGATGAGGTGGATACCGACAGTATCGTCGATGTGACGGTGAACAACATCCTGGACAAACTCGACCCGCATTCCGTCTACATCCCGAAATCCGAGATGAAGCGGGTTTCCGAGAACATGAAGGGCGACTTTGTCGGGATCGGGATCAACTTCTACACTTTCCGGGATACCATTACCGTTACCCGGACGATTCCCGGGGGGCCCAGCCAGCGCGCAGGCCTTCAGCCCGGAGATAAAATTTTGCTGGCCGACGGGGATACGCTCTACGGGCGCCGGATACCCGACGGGCAGATCGTCTCCCGGCTCAAGGGGCAGGAAGGCAGTTCCGTCAAACTGCAGGTATACCGCAAAACCGAGGACCGGCTCTTTAGCGTCAACCTGCGTCGCGACCGGATCCCGATCCGCAGCATCGATGCGAGTTACATGCTGACTTCGGACATGGGCTATATCCGGATGAACCGTTTTGCCGAGACCACTTTCGACGAGTTTGACGCTGCCTTACGGAAGTTGCAACAGCTCGGCGCCAAGAAACTCACCCTGGACCTCCGGGACAACCCGGGGGGGTATCTGAACGTGGCCGAACGCATTGCCGACGCCTTCCTGCCGGAGGGCAAACTGATCCTCTTTACCCGGAACAAGAAAGGCCAGACGGATTCCATCTACGCCACTTCCCGGGGCCGGTTTGAAAACAAACCGGTCTATGTACTGATCAACGAGCGGTCTGCCTCGGCTTCCGAGATCATCGCCGGGGCCCTGCAGGACAACGACGTCGGTACGATCGTCGGGCGGCGATCCTTTGGCAAGGGGCTCGTGCAACGCGAAATGGACCTGGGCGACGGCTCGGCCGTGCGGCTCACGGTATCCCGGTACTACACGCCCACCGGCCGCTCCATCCAGCGCGATTACCAGAACGGGAGCCAGGACTACTACGACCGGTTCACCGAGCGTTACCACAACGGGGAGCTCACCTCGGTAGACAGTATCCGGGTGGCCGACTCCCTGAAGTTCACCACGCCCGGCGGGAAGGTGGTTTACGGGGGCGGCGGCATCGTCCCGGATGTTTTTGTGGCCATTGGCAGCAATGAGGAAGAGGCGCTGGCAGCCCTGGATTCCCGCGGCTATTTTTCCCGCTTTGTCTTTGACCACCTGGAAGAAGACCGCAACCGCTACGCGGATTACGACGAGATGCGTTTCTACCGGGAGTTCCGAACCGACGATATCCTCTTTGAGCACATGGTGGATTTCCTCTCGGCCTTTAATTTGCGCATCGACTACTACGAGCACGAGGATTTGCTGAAGACCTACATCAAGGCGGGGATCGCCGAGCAGCTCTTTTCGCCGGACATGAAGGCGCGAATCCTGGCGCCTACGGACGCGATGCTGTTAAAGGTGCGCGACCTGGACCGGCCCAGGCTCAACCCGGAGGAGGGGCCGGAGTCCCGGCCGGATAGCTGAAGTTTCCCGTTGTAAGCCAGCCCTGCCGTCCATAAGGGGCCAGCCCGGGCTGCGTTTATTCCCCGTCCAGTTTTTTCTGGATACGCCGGGAGGTTTGGTAGATCAGCAACAGCACAATGGCGCATAAGGCGGCTGCAATGCCGATGAGTGCCACAAGACTATCCCCTTCCAGTGGGTCTTGCATATCCACCATGGTGATGTTAAAGACGATCAACGCCAGGGCCAGTACAATCAGGACTATCAATAAGATTCTATTCATCGGAATACGGTTTTAATGACCCGCAGGTCCCGGCGGGCAGCGGGCTGCTTTAAAACAGCCCGTTGATGTTTGTCGCGAACAGCTTCACCGAGATAGCCAGCAGGATCACCCCGAAAACCTTGCGGATAACGCTCAGGCCGTTTTGGCCGAGGACCCGCTCGATCCGGGAGGAGGCTTTTAACACCCCGTATACAAAGATACAGTTCGCGACAATAGCCACAATGATATTTACCACATCGAATTCGGCCCGCAGGGACAACAGCGACGTCATGGTGCCCGCCCCGGCAATCAGCGGGAAGGCCAGGGGAACGATGGATGCAGCCTCCGGGGCCTCGTCCCGGTACAGGGTGATGCCGAGGATCATCTCGATGGCCAGGAAAAAGAGCACAAACGAACCGGCCACGGCAAAGGAATTTACGTCGATACCGATCAGCTTGAGGATTTCCTCCCCGACAAACAGGAAGGCAACCATGATAATTGCGGCGACCAGCGTGGCCTTGCCGGACTGGATATGCCCGGCCTTCTTCCGCAGGTCGATGATGATCGGGACGCTGCCGACAATATCGATTACGGCAAAGAGGATCATGGTGGCGGTGGCGATTTCGCGGAAATTAAAGTTCATAGTGCTCGATTTTTTGCGGCGCAAATGTAATGGGAATCCGGAGATTCCAATAGTGGTTATACGGGAATTTTCCACTCCCGGATTTCAGGTTGAAAAGAATATCTTTGTCCAAATTTCCAACCGATGTTTGAACTGGGTAAAACGGTAGTCTCGGAGGAGCTTTTTGAGAAGCATTTTGTTTGCGACCTGCAGGCGTGCAAGGGCGCCTGTTGCGTGGACGGGAGTGCCGGCGCCCCGGTTGCAGAGGAGGAGCGCGGTATCCTGGAGAAAATCTACACCCGCGTGCGGCCGTTTCTTCGGGACGAGGGCCGGAAGGCGATTGAGGCCCAGGGGCCCTATGTCCGCGGATCCGACGGGGAGTGGGAGACCCCGCTGGTAGACGGGAACGAATGCGCCTATGTCGTGTATTCCGGGGAGACCGCGCTATGCGGTATCGAGGCGGCCCACCGGGAGGGGGCTATCGATTGGAAGAAACCCCTGTCCTGCCACCTCTACCCGGTGCGTATCCGGGAGTACACGGCCCTGACCGCTGTGAATTACCATCAGTGGCACATCTGCGACCCGGCCTGTTCCCTGGGGGAAACTACCCGGGTGCCGATTTACAAATTTGTCCGGGAGGCCTTGGTTCGAAAATTTGGGGAGGCGTGGTACGAAGAGCTGGAATCCGTGGCGGAGAAACACCTCAAATAGTCGGGATTTTCAGGATCACCTCGGTCCCGGCAGATTTCCCGTCCGCATCGAAAAGATCCCGGATTTCGATGGTGTAATTGTACTGGTAATCCCTGGAAAAATTGGCAAGACGCTCCCGCGTTATGTCGATCCCGACAGACTTCCGCTTGAGCACCCGCCGCTGTTTTAACTTGTCGGCTTCCGCCCGCCCGATGCCGTTGTCCCGGATCACCAGGGTGATATATCCGGAATTTTCCTGCCGGATCAGGATCCGGATGCGTTTCTCCCCCTCCTTTGACGAAAGCCCGTGCCAGATTGCATTTTCGAGGAATGGCTGCAGGATGAGCGACGGAATTTTCACCAGGCTCGGGTTGATCTCCGGATCCATCTCCACGGCAAAGTCAATCTCGTTGTTGAACCGGATGTTTTCGATATTCATGTACAGTTCAACCGTTTCCAGTTCCTCCGCCAGCGGGATTTCCTTCAGGGAGGATGCCTCCAGGATTTTCCGGACGAGTTTGGAGAACTTGTTCAGGTAGTGCACGGCATTTTTCTGCTCGTTGTTGATGATGTAGAGCTTAATGGAATTCAGCGAATTAAAGAGGAAATGCGGGTTCATCTGGCTCCGGAGCATAGCCTGTTCCAGGGTGAGCACTTTTTTTTCGCTGTTCAACTGGTACTGCCGGTACAGGATGTAGAGGATCAGGGTAATCAGCACGAGCATCAGGGCGCCAACCAGCAGCGTGGTCCGGTTCCGCCGGAGCCGGAGCTTCACGATCTCGTTTTCCTTGGAGAGGATTTCTATCTGGTCCTTTCGCTTATCTACCTCGGACTTGGAAATCATCTCGTAAACGTACCGGCGGTTCAGGTCGTTCGAGATCATCCGCCGCGCAGCCACGGAAGCCTTGTAGAATTCAATGGCCGCCTGGTAATTTCCCAGGGCCATTTCGATGTCGTGCAGGTAGCGGTTGGCGGAATCCATATTGCTCGGCAGATTCAGCTCTTCGGAAATCCTGAGTCCGTTGAGCAGGTAGCCCCGGGCCTCGTCGTAACGCTTCAGGCGGGACAATACCCACCCGAGCTGCACATAGACGTTGGCCAGTAATTCGGGATCGCGCATAGACCGCGCTTTGGGCAGGATGGCCTCAAGAATTTCCAGGGCTTCCGCGGCTTTTTCCTCATGGGCAAGGACGTGGGCCATGCCGTATCTGGTAATGACGTCGCTCCGGTCCGAGCCCAGGCTTTTGTTCACCCGGAGGGCGTCCTCGTAGTAGGACATGGCCCCCGTGAGGTCGCCGAGGGCTTCCAGGCACTCCGCGATGTTCTGGTAATTGGCTACCTGACCCTCCAGGTTTCCCAGCGCCTGGTCGTTCTCCAGGGAACGCTGGAAATACTCAATGGCCAGGCCGTACTGCTCCAGCATCCGGTAAATATTCCCGATGCCGTTGATGGCGGTGTTGCGTTCCCGCAGGACAAAGTCCCCGGGATCCGCAATCGATTCGCTTAGGCTCAGGGCTTCCTGGTGATAATCCAGGGCGGATTTGATGGCTTCCATTTTTCGGTACGCCATTCCCAGCCGGTTCAGGGCGACAATCCGCAATTCGCGGTTATTGGATTCGGTGGCCTTTTCCAGCGCTACGGCCAGGTAGTCCAGGGCCCGGTCGTTTTGGGAGAGGTTCTGAAAGTGCACCCCGAGTTGGGTATATCCGTATATGGCCCCGGGGGTAAAGGCCGCAATTTCGGCCTCCCGCACAAAATACTGCATAAGGAGCGTATCCTGGGAATACGGCCCAAGGGCGGTTTTATAGGCGCTGTAGTTTGCCGGCCGGGCACGGATGAGGCTGTCGGCAAGCTGGCGGAAATCTTTCGGGATACCCTGGGCGGCCGCCTGCGTACAGATGGCGGCAATGCAAATATGGAGCAGGGTTTTAAAAAGGTGTTTCCGCATGGAGGGGGCCGGCTTAAATCATATCCAGGAAGTCCGACTTTTTTTGTCGGCTAACCGGGATTTTATGATTCGGTTTGAGGATGACGTACCCGTCCGTTTTAAGAAATTCCTTGATTTTGTTTAAGTTGATGATAAAGGAATTGTGTATCCGGAAAAAGGTGTCGGAAGGCAGCAATTCCCCCACTTCCTTTAATTTTTTGGTCAGGACGATTTTATTTCCGTCGGAAAGGTAGATGGTGCTGTAGTTGCCGTCGGATTCCGCATAGATGATATCGTCGTTTTCCAGGAAAACCAATTTCCCGTCCGTACTCAGAGTAATCTTTTTGTGAGAAGAAGTGGCGTTGTGGTTCAGGAGGATCCGTTCCAGGCGCTCGGCGGACATGCCCCGGGCGTGGTGCTTCCGGATTTTGGTGATGGTATCCGCCAGGTCGTCCGAATCGATGGGCTTCAACAAATAGTCGATGGCCTCGTTTTTAAGGGCTTTGATGGCGTATTGGTTGTACGCTGTGGTGATAACCACGGCCACGTCGCTGTTCTGCATCTTCTGGATAAACTGGAAGCCGTCCATGGACGGCATTTCAATATCCAGGAACAGGCAATCCGGCTGGTTGCTGTCCAGGTAACTCAGCGCTTTGTAGGCATCCGTAAAGGAGGCAACCACCGAAATTTCATTCGAAAAATTGGTCAGTTCCCACTGGAGGCTCTGGAGCGCTTTCTCTTCATCGTCGACAATGACTGCCTCTAACATAACTTTGACTTCGTACGTCCTAATTTAAACAAAATTAAAGATCGGGGGGCAGGCCGGGCGTTAACTTGTGTTGATTGCAGGTTTCAGTTTATGAATGGTTGCAAATCGGATGAATCCGGTCCGCAAGGTCTGGCAGGCCCCTGAAATTGCGGGTTGCGTCCGCCCAAAAGGGCCGGGAGGGCGCATCGCCTGCACGGGGTGTTGCGGATTATACAGGATTTCAGCCCGATTATACATTTTGGACCCCGCCCGGTGCATGTACGCATTACATTGCCGGCAGATTATGAAGATAAAGGAAAAGATGATGAAACGCTGTCTGTATTACTTCCTGGGGTTGGTTGCCGCGCTGGTTCTGGCCGTGCTGTCCGGGAAGGCCACCTACGGGGAAGGCAGCGTCCTGGACGGAACCGAGACGGCTGCCGTTTCCGACGAGGGTTCGGACGCGCTGGTTTCCGGGGCACCGCTGGAAAAAGTCCGGGGAATTGAACCTAACCAAGAGAATCCGTGAATCAGAGGACAAAATGGATTACCCGGATTGCGGGGGTCGCTTTGACGTCCCTGGTAGTGCTGGGAATTATCTCCTATATGACCCCTGGAAATATGTTGCCGGAAAGCCCGATGGTCACTGGCAAATACCAGCTGTCTTCCCTGCAGGACGGCCAGGTGGAATACTTTGAGGGGCCGGTTTATTTTGAACTGGCCAAACAGCATTCCGGATTCCGGCAGATCCCGGTATTCAAATTGCATTTTATCAACCCGAACGCCCAAAAGGGCAAAGGCTTTGGATTCATTATCCCGCTGTCCCAGGACTCTGCGTTTATCCGGGCCGAGCAGTACAGCGTGGAATCCACCAAGGACGAATTCCTGAGCAGCCTGGGGACGGTGTTCGGCTATGCGGACCTCGTTAAGGAAAAAAACACCCTGTATTTTACGGAATCCGGCAGTATTTCAATCTCGGCGTCGAGTTTTGAAGAGGTTGCCGGGAACATGAATATGCTGTTGATGGACGAGAACGGCCGGAGCATGCGCCTGAAGGGGCGGTTTAATGCCCGACCGCTGTACACGCAGCAATTGAATTGAAAGTTTTAACAATAACCGATAGATTTTTAGTCAAACAGGAAGTACGGCTCTTATATGTTCGTTATGTTTTAACAGCTGCGTTCAGGCGTCGGGCGTTTGCAACCAAGCCAAATTTTGGAACTGGTATCTGTTAGATTTTTAGGTTTCGGGGGAACTACCTAGATCAACAACCGCAACCGCCAACCACGTCGCCGGGAGCCGTACCGTTTGACAAAACCTATCCGAATTAATAGACCGAATAGTATGCTTGAATAAGCGACTGTTCGGTTTATTTTTTTGATATACATCCCCGGGAATGCCCTTATTTTTTTTATAAACCCCGAACCTGCCGTATCGAGGCTTGCGAGGCTAGATTTCAACAGGTTGTGTTAAAAACTTTGGGGCAGATGGGGACTAACCCCCTTTCCTCTTTGGCGGTATTTTCCAATCTTTGTTGGTCCCTATTGCAAGGAAATTTCACACTTTTTTAACTCAATTTAAATCCCGCATTATGTCAGCAGCTGAAGAGCCAATCCTGAAGGAAAATAAGGACAGATTTGTAATATTCCCGATACAACACCACGATCTTTGGGAGTGGTACAAGAAGTGTGAAGCCTGTTTCTGGACCGCGGAGGAGATCGACCTGCACCAGGACCTGAGCGATTGGAACAATAAGCTTTCAGACGACGAGAAATACTTTATCAAGCACATCCTCGCTTTCTTCGCTGCCTCGGACGGGATCGTGAACGAGAACCTGGCAGAAAATTTCGTCAACGAGGTACAGTACTCGGAGGCCAAATTCTTTTACGGGTTTCAGATCATGATGGAAAACATCCACTCGGAGACCTATTCGCTGCTGATCGATACCTATGTAAAGGACGAAAAGGAAAAGAACGTGCTGTTCCAGGCCATCGAAAATTTCCCGGCGATCAAGAAGAAAGCCGACTGGGCGCTGAAGTGGATCGAGTCCCCGAGCTTTGCCGAGCGGCTCATCGCGTTTGCCGCCGTGGAGGGGATCTTCTTCTCCGGGGCCTTCTGCTCCATCTTCTGGCTCAAGAAGCGGGGCCTTATGCCCGGGCTCACCTTTTCGAATGAGCTGATTTCCCGGGACGAGGGGATGCACTGCGATTACGCCGTCCACCTGCACAACAACCACCTGGTGAACAAAGTGCCCAAGGAGCGCATTACCCAGATCATCACCAACGCGCTGGATATTGAGCGGGAATTCATTACCGAGTCCCTGCCGGTGAGCCTGATCGGGATGAATGCGAAGTTGATGACCCAGTACCTGGAGTTCGTGACCGACCGCCTGCTCGTGGAGCTCGAGTGCGAGAAGGTCTACAATTCCACCAACCCCTTCGATTTTATGGACATGATTTCCCTGCAGGGGAAGACGAACTTCTTCGAAAAGCGCGTCTCGGAATACCAGAAAGCCGGGGTAATGAACAAGGAAAAAGACACGGACTCACAGAAAATCAGCTTCGACGCCGATTTCTAGGGAGCATCCGACGGAAAAGAGTCCGCTCAACGACCGGGCTTTTTTCTGCCGCAAATTGAAAATGTTAAGAATTTTAACAGGGCAGGGCGAGCCCGAATACTAATGATCACAAAAAGGAGAAACACATGTTTGTAGTAAAAAGAGATGGCAGGAAAGAGCCGGTAATGTTCGACAAGATTACCGCGCGGGTGCGTAAATTGTGCTACGGTCTGAGCGACCTGGTAGACCCGGTCAAGGTAGCCATGCGGGTTATCGAAGGCCTGTACGACGGGGTGACTACCTCAGAACTCGACAACCTGGCGGCCGAGATTGCCGCCACACTGACCACCACCCACCCGGATTACGCCAAGCTCGCTGCCCGTATCTCCGTCTCCAACCTGCATAAGAACACCAAGAAGTCTTTCTCCGAAACCATGAAGGACCTCTACGAGTACGTGAACCCGCGTACCGGCAAGAAGGCCCCCCTGGTTGCCGATGACGTCTTTGAGGTGATCCAGAAGCACGCCGATACCCTGGATTCGATGATCATCTACAACCGGGATTTCGGCTACGATTACTTTGGCTTCAAGACCCTGGAACGATCCTACCTGCTCAAGCTGAACGGGAAGATCGTAGAGCGCCCCCAGCATATGCTTATGCGCGTTTCCGTCGGCATTCACCTGGACGACCTGGACGCCGTCCGGGAGACCTACGAGCTGATGTCCAAAAAGTATTTCACGCATGCCACGCCCACCCTGTTTAACTCCGGGACGCCAAAGCCGCAGATGTCTTCCTGTTTTCTCCTGGCCATGCAGGACGACAGCATCGACGGGATCTACAACACGCTGAAACAGACGGCAAAGATCTCCCAGTCGGCGGGGGGCATCGGGTTGTCCATCCACAACATCCGGGCCACCGGTTCCTATATTGCAGGCACCAATGGCACGTCCAACGGTTTGGTTCCCATGCTGCGCGTTTTCAACGATACGGCGCGGTACGTGGACCAGGGAGGCGGCAAGCGCAAAGGCAGTTTTGCCATTTACCTGGAGCCCTGGCACGCGGATATATTCGATTTCCTGGAACTCAAGAAAAACCACGGGAAAGAAGAGATGCGGGCCCGGGACCTGTTCTACGCCATGTGGATCTCCGACCTGTTTATGAAGCGGGTGGAGGCCGATGCAGAGTGGACGCTCATGTGCCCGAACGAATGCCCGGGGCTCTATACCACCCACAGCGAGGAGTTCGAGGAACTGTATCTGAAATATGAAAAAGAGGGCAAGGGCCGCAAGACGATCAAGGCCCGGGAGCTCTGGGAGAAAATCCTGGAATCCCAGATTGAGACGGGAACGCCTTACATGCTCTACAAGGACGCTGCCAACCGGAAGAGCAACCAGAAGAACCTGGGGACCATCCGCTCTTCCAACCTCTGTACGGAGATTCTGGAATACACGGCAGAAGACGAGGTGGCAGTGTGCAACCTGGCCTCCATCGCCCTGCCGATGTTTATCAAAAACGGCGAATTTGACCATAAGGAGCTCTTCCGGGTGACCAAGCGGGTGACCAAGAACCTGAACCGGGTCATCGACAGGAACTACTACCCGATCAAGGAGGCGGAGAATTCGAATATGCGCCACCGGCCGATTGGTCTGGGGGTACAGGGCCTGGCGGATACCTTTATCCTGCTTCGCCTTCCCTTTACCAGCGACGAGGCGAAGAAGTTGAACCGGGAGATATTTGAGACGCTGTATTACGCGGCTGCAACGGCCTCCATGGAAATGGCCAAGGAGGAAGGGCCGTATTCTTCCTATGAAGGCAGCCCGATTTCCCAGGGGCAGTTCCAGCATAACCTGTGGGGGATTGAGGATAAGGAGCTCTCCGGCCGCTGGGACTGGGAGAAACTTCGGAAAAGCATCAAAAAGAACGGCGTGCGCAACTCCCTGCTTGTGGCGCCCATGCCGACGGCTTCCACTTCGCAGATCCTCGGGAACAACGAGTGCTTTGAGCCGTATACCTCCAACATTTATACGCGACGCGTCCTCTCCGGGGAATTCATCGTAGTCAACAAGCACCTGCTGGAAGACCTGGTAAGCCTGGGTCTCTGGAACGAGAATATGAAGCAGGAGCTCATGCGGGCCAACGGATCCATCCAGCATATCGATGCGATTCCCGACAACATCAAGGAACTCTACCAAACCGTCTGGGAGCTCAGCATGAAGGACATCATCGATATGAGCCGGCAACGGGGGTACTTCATTGACCAGAGCCAGTCGCTGAACCTGTTCATGGAGAACGCGAACTATGCAAAACTGACCTCCATGCACTTCTACGCCTGGAAAAGCGGCCTGAAAACGGGGATGTATTACCTGCGTACCAAGGCGGCTGTGGACGCAATTAAATTCACCCTGGACAATACCAAGAAAAAGGTGGAAGTTCCCGAAGCGGTGGTGACCGAGGAAGGCGTTGCGCCGGAAAAGGCAAAGAACCTGAAGGTGTCGACCACCCCGGTGAAGGAACAGCCGGTGGATGCAGAACCTCTCAGTGCTGAGGAGATGAAGGCCCTGGTAGCCCAGGCCAAAGCGGCTTCAGGCCAAACCGACGACGATTGCCTGATGTGCGGTTCGTAAACCGGTTCATGCAGGGGGTCGTAACGGGTATGCCGGTTGCAAGCCCCTGCAAGTTTTAGTGTTTATTCAAAAAAATACCCCGGCCTGCTGCCAGTAGCAGCAATCGCCGGGGTATTTTTATTTTGGGCACGCAGGCTCCGGATCACCCTACAGGGATCACCCAACGGAAATAAGCCGGAATCCGGTCAATCTTTCAGCATCGGTCTGACGATGCTCCGGATTACCAGGAATGCGGCCAGGTAGCCCAGTAAAATAATATAATAATTCTCCATCTCGAGCTCGCGTATGATATATACGGGTCAAAATGGCCGTTTGGATTACCGGCGGGTAAAGAAATTGTAAAAACGCCCGGCTCCGGGCGCCGAAGGAATGCTTGCCAGCGGACTAACCCATCTCCTGTTCCGCGGGTTCGGCAGGCGTTAACCGGTTTTTGAATTTCCGGTAGGCATAACGCGCCAGGGAATACAGGGTTACATAGGTCAGCAATACATACAGGTAGGTGTCGATTTGGGACATGACATCTTTAGTTTTGGGGGATATGCGATGAAATGTACAATTAAATCGATAACGCGCCCAAATTTGTAGGAAAAATTCGATGAAATGCTCAGGGGTCCACGGCGCGGTAGGCTTCGATCACTGCTTTTTCCCCGGAAATACCCTCCTGGGAATTTCCGTGTTCCATCCCAAGGATACCGTCATAACCGCGTCCGGCAATGTATTTAAAAACATTTGAATAGTTGATTTCGCCCGTTGTGGGTTCCTTTCGGCCCGGGTTGTCCCCAATCTGGAAATAAGCAATTTCATCCCAGCAAGCCTCTATGTTCGGGATCAGGTTGCCTTCCTGGATTTGCTGGTGGTAAATATCGAAAAGGATTTTGCATGCCGGGGAGTCTACTGCCCGGCAGATTTCATAGGCCTGTGCCGACCCGCTGAGAAACATTCCCGGGTGGTTTCTGAAGTTGAGGGGCTCCAGGACCATCGTGAGGTTGTGAGGTTCCAGGATGTCGGCGGCCCGCCGGAGGCTTTCCACCACATGGGCCGTCTGGTGGCCCATATCCTGCCGTAAATCCAGGTGTCCGGGCACTACGGTCATCCACCGGGCGTTCACCCTCTGGGCTACCGCTACGGCTGCCCGGATTTCCCCCTGGAATTCTTCCCGGAGGGCCAAATCGCCGGAAGCCAGGTTCGGGCGGTCCCAATAGATGGTATGGGCCACAAAGACCCCCATCCGCATGCCCCGTTCCGCCATCAGGCGCGCCATGGCTTCCTGCTGGGCTACCGGCCGGTTGCCCATTCCATTGTCCTCAAAAGATCGAAAACCCGCGTCCGCCATGAAGCGCAGCTGCTCCAGGGGGTCCTCCCCGGCGCTTTCCCGGAACATCCCCAGGTGGGGGGCGAAGTCCAGGGTAAATGCTTCCGCTGGTTGGGGAAAGGTGCTGTCCGACTGTTGCGATTTCACTGCGGCACCCGGTCCGGCTTCCCGTCCGAATGCAATAGGGCTTGCGGCACCCAAAGCAGCCGCAAGCCCTGTATTGCGTATGAATTTCCTGCGGTTCACCGGGGGTCTGTTAAATAGACCAGGCCTTGCCGCCGGTCAGTTCGTCTACGTCCCCGCAAGGGATGTATTCGCCCGGTACGGGCTGGTAAGCCAGTACCTCTTCCCCAATGTATTCCGTGTTCTTGTAGGCCCAAATGACGGAGCCGCGCAGGTTGTTCGCAAAACTGTATCGGGAGATCGCCTCGTCCAAGGTGGCTTCCTGCCCGGATTCCACAGCTTCCTGGTAGGAGCCGATGGCTTCCATTATCACCGCTTCCTCCTCAGGAGTCTTTTTCGCCAGGCTCTCGGCGAGGACGGGTTCCAGGTCCTCGACGGTCAGGTCTTCGGCAGCTTCCTTCCCGGAATCCGCCAGTGCCTTGTCTATAAACGCCCCGAATGCCATCCGCATAAAGTCCTGTTCCTCCGCTGGGGGGACTGCTTCCATATAGCTGTCGATAAAGGCGTGAACCTGTAATTCGGAGGCAGCGGGAGTATCGGTTTTAGGCAGGATGATGTCCACGAGCTTCACCAGGACGGCTCCTTCGCCCTCGCTGAAGAAGACCGGGGTCCAGTCGGTGCCTGCCTCCTGCTGGCAACTCTGCAGGATGCTTATTACGGTGGGCGTGGCCAAGGTGAGCCCCATAGCCATCCCCATATTTTTTAAGGCTTTTCTTCTTTCCATTAGATATTTCCTTTTTTAAGTTCTTTAACGGCGTGGTCCGCTGCCCGGGCCGTAAAGGCCATATAAGTGAGCGACGGGTTTACGCAGGAGGCCGAGGTCATGAAGGCCCCGTCTGTGACATAGACGTTTTTGCAGTCGTGCACCTGGTTGTAACCGTTAACCACCGAGGTCCGACGGTCACGTCCCATCCGGGCCGTTCCCATTTCGTGGATTCCGAGGCCCAGGGCGCTGTTTCCGTTGAACGGGGTCACTTCGCGGAAGCCGGCTTTTTCCAGCATATCCGCGGCCTGTTCCATCATATCCTGCCGCATGTTCAGTTCGTTTTCCTTATAACCCGCGTCGAAAGTCACCGTGGGCAGGCCCCACTGGTCGAGCTTGTCGTAGTCCAGGGTCATCCGGTTGTCCTCGTAGGGCAATACCTCGCCGAATCCGCCCATGCCGAAGGTCCAGCCCCCGGGTTTCAGGATCGCCTCCTTGAGGTCCTTGCCGTGGGAAAGCTCCCCAATGGTATCTTCCCAGTTTCCGCGGCTGGCGCCGCCCTGGTAGCCGTAACCCCGCTTAAAGCTGTCCACGTTTGTACCGCCGCCGAGGTTCCGGAAACGGGGGAGGTAGATGCCGTTGGGCTTGCGTCCTTTATAGTATTTGTCCTCGAAGCCGTCGAATTTGCCCGACGCCCCCACGTTGAGGTGGTGGTCCATGATGTTCCGGCCCAACTGGTCCGAATCGTTCCCCAGCCCGTTCGGGAACCGGTCGGAACGCGACTGCATCAGGATGGAGGTGGAAGCGATGGCGGAGGCGCACAGGAATACCACCTTTGCCTTGAACTCGAATTCCTCCTTGGTGACCCGATCGATGATTTTTACGCCCGTGGCTTTTTTGGTATCCGGGTCGTAGGTGATTTCGTGAACGATGGAATCCGGCCGGAGTGTCAGGTTTCCGGTCCTTTCCGCAGCCGGCAGCGTGGAAGAGACGCTGCTGAAGTATGCGCCGAAGGGGCAGCCCCGGATACACCGGTTCCGGAACTGGCAGCGGTTGCGGCCCTCGTATTGTTTGTCGCTGTTGATATGCGCTACCCGGCCAGCGGTAACCACGCGGTCTTCGTATTGTTCGGCCAGCTTCTGGCGGAAGTGGTCTTCCACGCAGTTGAGCTCCATCATGGGTTCGAAGACGCCATCCGGGAGCTGGGGCAGCCCGAGTTTTTCGCCGGTAACCCCGATATAGGCTTCCACCTTGTCATACCAGGGGGCGATGTCCTTGTAACGGACCGGCCAGTCCACGGCGATGCCTTCCCTTTTGTTCGCTTCAAAGTCGATATCGCTCCAGCGGTAACTATGACGTCCCCACATAATGGAACGGCCACCTACGTGGTACCCGCGCATCCAGTCGAACCGCCGGGTCTCGTTATAGGGGTGTTCCAGGTCGTTGACAAACCAGAAATTATGCTGGGCGCGCACGGTATAACCCGTCCGGGCCTGCTTTTCCTGTTTGGCCGCTTCTTCCCTCGGGAGCTGCCCGTTGTGAGGGAAATCCCAATCATCCATGTTGGCCGTCGGATAGTCTTCGATGTGCTTGACCATACGGCCGCGTTCCAGCACCAGGGTTTTCAGGCCGGCCTCGCAAAGTTCTTTCGCCGCCCAACCGCCGCTGATCCCGCTCCCGACGACAATCGCATCGTAGGAATCCTGCTCCTGGTTGTAATAGAATTTACTCATTTAGAATGTTTGTTTAATTCCTAAAAGTATTAAATATTAAATTAATTTTCTACATTTAAACGCCCATAAATCCTAGGGTTTTGCAGTAAAGGAGGCGTAAAGATACGGATAATGCAATGAGAGCGAAAACCTTAGCGCCTGCCTGCCCGCACAGCCGCCCGGCAAAGCGGATCTGACCAGCAACCAATTAAAATAGCCGATAACCGATGAAAAGACGCAAATTCCTCCACCAGAGTGCCAAGGCTTCGGCCGCAGTTTCCCTGTTCGGGGCCCTTGCCTGTAAGGGAAATGAGAAGAAAGAAACCAGCGACGGCAGCCCGGATTCCGGAGCGATGGCCGCCACCGCTGAAGCCGATTTGTTTTTCGATCTCTCCCTGGGCCAGTGGTCAATCAACCGGATGATCCGCAACGACGGGGTAGACCCGTACACCTTTGCGGAGAAGGCCAAGGGATGGGGCTTTACCGGCCTGGAATACGTCAGCGCCCTGTATTACGGCACCCTGCAACGGGCGGGATTTTCTGCTGAGGCCATGCAGGAATTCGTCGATAAATCCAATGAGGAGGCACAGAAACACGGGATGAAGAACGTCCTGATCATGGTGGACGGCCAGGGGAATCTGGCTGTGTCCGACGCAACCGAACGCGCTGCAGCCGTTGAAAACCACCACAAATGGGTAGATGCCGCCGCGGCCATGGGTTGCCATGCCATCCGGGTCAACCTGGCCGGCAGCGACGTCCCGGATGAGTGGATCGCCAATTCCATCGACGGCCTGACGCAGCTGGGCAACTACGCCCGCGACAAACGCATCAATGTCCTTGTCGAGAACCATGGGGGGCTCTCCTCCAACGGGGAGATGATGGCCAGGGTTTTCAGCCAGGTGGAACTGGATAATGTGGGCACACTCCCGGATTTCGGGAATTTCTGCATCCGGCGAAACGACCCGTCGGACTACGGTTCGGGCTGTGCCGAGGCATACGATATTTACAAGGGCGTCGAGGAGCTCATGCCGTTTGCCAAGGCGGTGAGCGCCAAATCCCACGATTTCGGCCCGGACGGCAACGAGTCGGAGATCGACTACGTCCGGATGCTGAAAATTGTGAAGGACGCCGGATACCGCGGGTATATCGGGGTGGAATACGAAGGAAGCGAACTCGGGGAAGAAGCCGGGATCATCGCCACGCGGGACCTGTTGATCAAAGCCGCCGGGGAATTGTCATAAGCAGTAATTAATGGGATGAAATCGTATTTCCACCAACTTTTTGATTACAATTATTACTGTAACAAAAAGCTTATTGAAGCTTGCTCGGAAATGAAGGAGGTGTCTGCGCGTACAGCGGAGCTCTTCAGTCATATACTCAATGCACACCATATCTGGAATGCCCGGCTGAACGGGAGCGAACCCCAACACGGGGTGTGGGATGTGCATGCGCTTTCCGATTGGGCGGATATCCACTACGAAAACCAGCGGGCCTCCTTTGAGTTGATCACCAATGCGGACGACCTGGAAAAACGCGTGGGATACGAGAACTCCGAGGGGCGGAGTTTCAGCAATACGCTCCGGGACATCCTGTTCCATATCCTGAACCACTCCACCCACCACCGGGCACAGATTGTGGCGGAAATCCGCGCCAGCGGCGCGGAACCTCCCGCTCTGGACTACATCTTCTACAAGCGATAAACCGCCGCCATGAAGGGTCGAATCCAATTGCAGCTATCCTTGATGATGTTCCTGGAGTTTTTTGTCTGGGGCAGCTGGTTCGTAACCATGGGTACCTATCTGGGCCGGAGTCTGAACACGGACGCAGCAGCAGTCGGCACCGCTTATATGACGCAATCCTGGGGGGCCATCGTCGCGCCCTTTATCGTCGGGCTGATCGCCGATCGCTTTTTCGCGGCCCAGCGCATGCTCGGAGTCATCCATATCGCGGGCGCCGTACTGATGTATTTTATCGGGTCCACGCAGGAATTCGCCGTATTCTACCCGCTTTTGCTGGTCTATATGGTCCTGTACATGCCCACCCTGGCCCTTGCCAACAGCGTGGCCTTCAACCAGCTGTCCGACCCGTCCAAGCAGTTTGCCAGGATCCGGATCTGGGGGACCATCGGCTGGATTGTTGCGGGGATGCTCATCGGCTACGTATTTCATTGGGAGGCCGAAAACCTGCTGGGTTACACCTTTATGCTGGCCTCCGGGTCTTCCCTGGCCCTGGGCCTGTTCAGCTTCACCCTCCCGGATACCCCGCCCAAATCCAAAGGCGACCGGATTACCCTGAGCGACGTGCTGGGGCTGGAGGCACTCAGCCTCCTGAAAAGCCGCAACTACCTGATATTTTTCCTGTCGAGTGTTCTTATCTGTATTCCGCTTGCATTCTATTACAGTTTTGCGAACCCCTTCCTGAACGAAATCGGGATGGATAACGCTGCGGGGAACATGACGTTCGGACAGATTTCCGAGGTGATCTTCCTGCTCCTCCTCCCGGTTTTCCTGAACCGGTTCGGGCTCAAGTGGACGCTGATTGTCGGGATGCTCGCCTGGGGGGTGCGCTATACGCTCTTTGCCTACGGCAATGCGGACGAGGGGGCATGGATGTTGTTTACCGGCATCGTGCTCCACGGAATCTGCTACGATTTCTTTTTCGTCTCCGGGCAAATCTACACGGATGTCAAAGCCGGGCCGCGGATCCGGAGCGCCGCCCAGGGACTGATCACCCTGGCAACCTATGGGGTGGGAATGCTTATCGGTTACCAGGTTTGCGGGAGCATCGTCGACGCCTTTGCCACCGCCGACGGCCATGCATGGCGGGAAATCTGGCTGTACCCGGCCGGGTTCTCATATGTCGTCTTGCTGCTGTTTATCCTCTTTTTTCGGAATGAGAAAGTCAGCTACAAACTATAATTTTAATATATTCATCGCTTGCAACTAAACTAAAACAAACATTATGAAACCAATTAACAGAAATCGGGTGTTCCTTGCCGCTTGTATCTCCCTGGTGGTAACGTCCATGACCTTTGCCATCCGGGCGGGGATCCTCGACCAGCTGGGACTCCAGTTCGACCTTTCGGATACGCAACTGGGCTATATCAACGGAATGGCCTTCCTGGGTTTCCCCATCGCCACGATTGTCGGCGGGCTGCTTTACAATTTACTCGGTCCGAAAAAGTTGATGATGATTGCGTTTTTCTCGCATATCATCGGCCTGGTGATGACCATATACGCCGGAGGGTTCTGGACGCTGTTGATCTCCACCTTCTTTATCGGCTTTGCAAACGGGTCCGTGGAAGCGGCCTGCAACCCGATGATTGCCGATATGTATACGCGCAACCGAACCGCCATGCTCAACCGCTTCCACGTTTGGTTTCCGGGGGGTATCGTGATCGGGGCGCTGATTTCCAAGTTTATGACGGATTTTGGCATGGGCTGGCAGGCCCAGATAGCCATCATGCTGATCCCCACGTTGATATACGGCTTCATGTTCTTTAAGGAGCCCCTGCCGGAAAGCGAACACATGGAAACGGACACGCGCCTCAATATCAAGGCGCTCGCCAGCCCGCTTTTCCTCTTTATCATTGTCTGTATGACCCTGACGGCGATTTCCGAATTCGGGCCCCAGCAATGGGTGGAGCGGATCCTCGGGAATTCCGGGGCGAACCCCATGCTGGTCCTGGCAATGGTTACCGGTATCATGGCGCTCGGCCGCTATTTTGGCGGTTTTCTGGTGCACCGGCTGAACCCGATTGGCGTACTGTTGATGTCGGCGATTGTCACGACGGCGGCCGTCTACAGCATGAGCATTGCAGAAGGCGGGATGATTTATGCGGCGGCGATCCTGTTTGCCCTGGGGGTGTGCTATTTCTGGCCCACCATGATCGGGTTTACCTCGGAGTATATGCCTAAAACCGGGGCCCTCGGCATGTCGCTGGTAGGCGGAGCCGGGATGTTGTCCACAGCCATCTGGCAGCCCGTGATCGGGTCCTGGCTGGACAGTGCACGGCAAACTGCCCTGGACAGCGGGATGGCCCAGGAAGTGGCGGAACTGGCCGCCGGGAAGGCAACCCTCGGGAAGATGATGTTCTTCCCGCTTACCGTTGCCGTACTCTTTGGGATACTGTTCCTGTTTTTCCGGAAGAAACTGGAAGAGCGACGCGTACCACAGGCGCATGACATGGCCGATGTCCTGGAGCAAACAAAAGGAAGTTAAAATCAAAAATTACCTAATACTATGCCTGAAAAGATAAAACTGGGTATCCTCGGAGGCGGGGGCGATTCATTGATCGGCGTCCTCCACCGGGTTGCCGCCCATATGTACGACAGCTATGAGATTACCGGAGCGGTCTTTAACCCGGACCATGCACAAAGCCTGGAATTTGCCCGGGAACTTGGGATTTCAACCGACCGTATCTATCCGGATTTTGATACGCTGATTGCCGAGGAGACCAAACTGCCGGAATCCGAGCGGATCCAGGTGTGTTCCATCCAAACGCCGAATTTCCTCCATTACCCCATGGCCAAAAAACTCCTGGAAAACGGCTTCCACGTAATCTGCGAGAAACCGATGACCACCACGTACGAAGAGGCCAAAACCCTTCGCGACCTGCACGAGAAATCCGGGAAGGTTTTTGCCGTTACCCACACCTATACGGGTTATCCGATGGTGCGCCAGATGCGGGAAATGATTAAGGCCGGTGCCCTCGGGAAGATCCACAAGGTGGATGCCCGGTATTACCAGGGCTGGATCAACCCGATTATCCACGATAAGGAAAAGCGGAATTCGGTCTGGCGGCTCGATCCGAAGAAAGCGGGCATCAGCTCCTGTATGGGGGATATCGGCGTCCACGCTTTCAACATGGTGGAATTCACCACGGGCCTGAAAATCAAATCGCTTCTTTGCGACTTCAACTACCTGTATGACGACAACGTCATGGATGTGGACGGCACGGTGCTGATCCGAATGGACGAACACGTGAAGGGCGTAATCCGCGCCAGCCAGGTAGCCACCGGGGAGGAGAACGGACTGGCCATTACGATTTACGGCGAAAAGGCCGGTTTCCGATGGGAACAGGAACGCCCCAACTTCCTCTACCTGTTGTCCGACACGGAACCCGTGCGGGTATACAAACCCGGGCACGCATACAATTCCGAGCTGTCGCTGGATGGAACCAAGCTCCCGGCCGGGCACCCGGAAGGCATTTTCGATGCGATGGGCAACATCTACCGGGGCGTGGCCAAGGCCATCCGCGGACAAAAGTACAACGACGGGGAATTCCCGACCATGACAGACGGAGTCCGCGGCCTGAACTTCATTGAGGCCACGGTAGCATCCCACAAATCCGGGAACACCTGGGTGGATCTGGATTGACGCAACCCGTTTATCAGAAATAAATAAGCCCGGGTTGGTCCGGGCTTTTTTATGGCGAGGCCGAAGAAGACGACCCCCGGGAAGACGATGACCGGGCCGACGACGAAGACGACCCCCCGGGAAGACGATGACCGGGACGACGACGAAGACGACGAGGACTAAACCAGGGATTCCGGTTTATAGGTGGAGGGGAGCGCCGGCAGGAAGTACCGCAAAAGCATTCACCCTTAAACCCAATTGCCATATTGAAATCTTCAAATCGGCACATCTTCAAATCTTCAAATCGGCAAATCTTCAAATCAGCCTTACCCCTCGTACACTTTCTCAAACACCTCGCACACCACGATCATACTTTCCCTCGGAACCCTGCCAAAGGGCTCCAGTTCCCGGGCAAATGCCTCCCAGTGCGATTTTTTCCACTGCTCCAGAGACCCGTCTCCTTCCCCTTCCAGCTTGGCGTAGGAGGAAGAGATGCTGAAAAAAGGCTTGAGCCGCACGGCCACTGTCCGGACAATGCACCGGGCCTGACCCTCCCAATCCGTTAAGACGGTAAAGTCCCCGATCCTGGGCAGGGTCTCCCCCCGGTGCTGCAAGCCCAGGAGGGCATGGCTGTAAGAGCGTTTTTTTCCCTTCAGGACCAATTGGAGGTTCCGGTTGGCCTGGTCGGCATCGCGGCCCAGGGGGCGCACTTTGGGTTCGCCGGTGAAGGCGTATTCCAGGTGACGGTCCAGGTAATCGCCCCAGAGGCGTTTTGCAGATGTGTTTTTCATCGGGTGGTGTGGGATTAACTAAAGGCGCCAGCCTTGAATTGTTCGGCTGCGTGATGTGCAGCCCGGGCGGTAAAGGCCATATAGGTCAGGGACGGGTTTACGCAGCTGGCCGAGGTCATAAACGCCCCGTCGGTGACGTAGATGTTCGGCACGTCGTGGACCTGGTTATGCCGGTTGACCACGGAGGTTTTCGGGTCGTGGCCCATGCGGGCCCCGCCCATTTCGTGGATGCCCAGCCCGGGCCCGGTTTCCCGTTCGTAGGTTTCAATATCCTTAAAGCCCGCCGCTTCAAACATCGCGACGATCTGCCGGAGGATATCCTCCCGCATGCGGTATTCGTTTTCTTTGAATTCGACGTCGAAATCCAGCTGGGGCAGCCCCCACTGGTCTTTTTCCGTTTCGCTCAGGCGTACCCGGTTGTCGTGATAGGGGAGCATCTCCCCAAAGCCGGTAGCCCCGATAGTCCATTTCCCCGGTTTCATGATGCTGTCCTTCAGGCCGGCCCCGTACCCCATTTCGGCTACCGATTCCGTCCAGTCGCCGCGGCTGGCAGAGCCCTGGTACCCGAAGCCCCGGAGGTAGTCTTTTTTCTCCGAATCCCGGCCCAGGTTGACAAAGCGGGGAATATAGAAGCCGTTCGGACGACGGCCTTTATAGTATTTGTCCAGGTGGCCTTCCACGCTGGCACGGGCCCCCAACTGGTAGTGGTGGTCCATGATATTGCGGCCCAACTGGTCGTGGTTGTTGCCGATTCCGTCCGGGAAACGGGAGCTCCGGGATTTCATCAGGATGCCCACGGTGGCCATGGCCGAAGCGCAGAGGAAGATCACTTTGGCGTTGAAGGTTAGCTGTTCGTGGGTTTCCGTGTCGATTACTTTGACGCCGGTGGCCCGGCCGGTGGCTTCGTCGACGATGACTTCGTGGACAATGGCCAGGGGCATCAGGGTCATGTTCCCGGTGCGTTCGGCCGCTGGCAGCGTACTGCTGTTGCTGCTGAAATACCCGCCAAACGGACATCCGCGCCAGCAGCGATCGCGGAACTGGCAGGGGTTGCGTCCCTCGGGAACGGCGTTCGGATCGGTAATATGGGCTGCCCGCCCCACTGTGAGGACGCGTCCGTCCGAAAAGGACCCGGAAACAGCCTTTTTCAGGTCTTCCTCCGGGCAATTCAGGCCCATGGGCGGCTGGAATTTTCCATCCGGCAGGTGGGGGAGCCCCAGGGCCTCTCCGCTGACGCCAATATAGGATTCCACCTTGTCGTACCAGGGGGCGATGTCTTTGTAGCGCACCGGCCAATCCACGGCTATCCCGTCTTTCTTGTTCGCTTCAAAATCCACGTCGCTCCAACGGTAGCTCTGCCGGCCCCAGGTCAGGGAACGGCCGCCTACCTGGTAGCCGCGGATCCAGTCAAAACGCTTGGTTTCCTGGTAGGGGTGTTCCAGGTCGTTGACAAAAAAATGCGCCACGTCCGGACGGGGCGCCCAACCTACGCGGAGTTGTTTGTGGTATTGCCGCTGGCGTTTGCGGTCCATCTGGTTGCCGTAAGGCAGGTCCCAGTCATCCAGGTTCGCCGTTGGGTAATCCTCTATATGCTTCACCATCTTGCCGCGCTCCAGGACCAGGGTCTTCAGGCCTTTTTCACATAGTTCTTTGGCGGCCCATCCGCCGGTGATTCCGGTACCGACGACAATGGCGTCGTATTCTCCTGAGGGTTTACTCACGTTTCCACGGTTTATTCTCGGGTATTTTCTATCTTTATGACGGTCGCTCCGCGACTACCCGGATATTTTCGATTCATTAAATATAGGGTATAATTCACAAACTGCTGCGGGATAAAAGCTCCGGCGAAACCGGAGTCCGGGCGCCCTCGGATGCGGGCGGCTGCCCCATTTTACAACGCGGCGGGAGGTGAAAAATTTTACAACTACCAAAAACTGACAAGAAATGAAAACTATCAAGGGGCCGGCGGTTTTCCTGGCCCAATTCGTCGACGACAAAGCGCCATTCAACAGCCTGGACGGCATGTGCAAATGGGCCTCGGACCTGGGGTACAAAGGCATTCAGATTCCCACCTGGGAGCACTTCCTGATCGACCTGGACAAAGCGGCGGAAAGCCAGGATTACTGTGACGAGCTGAAAGGGAAAGTACAGTCCTACGGCCTGGAGATCACCGAGCTATCCACGCACCTGCAGGGGCAGTTGGTAGCCGTCCACCCGGCCTACGACCTGATGTTCGACAACTTCGCCCCCGACGCCGTCAAAAACAACCCGAAGGCCCGGACAGAATGGGCCGTAGACGTGGTAAAGAAGGCTGCTACGGCAAGTCGCCGGCTCGGGATCAAGGCACACGCTACTTTTTCCGGCGCACTCCTCTGGCATACCTTCCACCCCTGGCCGCAACGTCCGCCCGGGCTGGTGGAAATGGGCTTTGAGGAACTGGCAAAGCGCTGGAAACCCATCCTGGACCACTTCGACAAGGAAGGGGTAGACGTCTGTTACGAAATCCACCCCGGGGAGGACTTGCACGACGGGGATACCTTTGAGCGCTTTTTGGAGGCCACCGGCAACCACCCCCGCGTGAATATCCTCTACGACCCGAGTCATTTTGTACTCCAGCAACTGGACTACATCGAATACATCGACCACTACCACGAATTTATCCGTTCCTTCCACGTGAAGGATTCCGAATTCAACCCCACCGGGAAGAAAGGGGCGTTCGGCGGGTACAACGACTGGGGCGACCGGGCCGGTCGCTATCGCTCCCTGGGCGACGGGCAGATCGACTTTAAGACGATTTTTTCCAAGCTGACCCAATACGGGTGCGACGTGTGGGCCGTGATGGAGTGGGAATGCTGTATCAAGAGCCCCGAACAGGGCGCCCGGGAAGGCGCCAAATTCATCCAGGACCACATCATCGAAGCCACGGAGAAAACCTTCGACGACTTTGCCGGGGGGGAGATCGACAAAGAGATGCTCCGGAAGATCCTGGGACAATAAAAACCTCACGAACCACTAAATATTCAAACTGAAATGAGAAAACTGACATTGCTGGCCTGCTGCTTTTTTGCAGTAATCGCCTGCAAGGAAAACAAGGAAACACCATCCGAAGAAGTTGCGGAATCCGCAGAGACCGCAACCCCGGAAAATGAGGCGTCGGACTGGAACGTCCTGTTTGACGGGACATCTTTTGACGGCTGGAAGGGCTACAACCAGGAAGGGGTGCCGGACACCTGGTCCATCGAAGAGGGGGCCATGGTCTTTACCCCCCCTGCCGAACGGCCGGAGGGAGCCAGCTACAACCTGGTCACCGAGTCCAAATTCGAGAATTTCGTACTCTCCCTGGAATGGCAGATCAGCGAAGGGGGGAACAGCGGGGTGTTCTGGGGCGTCGAGGAACTCGAGCAATTTGGCCAGCCCTACCAGACCGGCCCGGAGATCCAGGTGCTGGACAACGAAAAGCACCCGGATGCCAAGGCAGGTACCACCCACCAGGCCGGAGCCCTCTACGACATGATCGCCCCGTCCGAGGATGTTACGCGCCCGGTGGGCGAATGGAATACCATGGAGATTACCATCGATTACGCCGGGGAGACCGGCAAAGTGGTGATGAACGGTACCGAGCTGCTCACCTTTCCCCTGGGGAATGACGCCTGGGATGCCATGGTGGCGGACTCCAAGTTCGACGGGTGGGAAGGCTTTGGCCAGTACCACGAAGGGAAGATCGGGCTGCAGGACCACGGCGACCGGGTGGCCTTCAGGAATATTAAAATCAAACCGCTATAATCATGAAGAAGTTACTTACCGGCCTGGCTGGAATGGCCCTGCTGGGCGCATGCCAGCAGCAACCGGAACAATCGACGGAACCGGAAACGGCCGGCGGGCCCGAGCCTATTGTCCATGAGGAATATCAGGGCGAGGAGCCTACAGAACCCGAGGCCACCGAGGTGTATGAGCCCGTGCCACCGAAAGTGGACCCCTACGGCCAGAACGGGGCCCCCAGCGATGCGATTGTACTGTTTGACGGAGGCGGTTTTGACCAGTGGCAGATGGTCAGCGACAGTTCTGAGGTGAAATGGCACCTGAACGACGACGGCAGCATGACTGTAGCCGACAAGACGGGCGACATCCGGACGAAACAGGAGTTTGGCGATATCCAGCTTCACCTGGAGTGGCGCTCCCCGGCGGATGTGCAGCGCGACGGGCAGAACCGCGGGAACAGCGGGGTGTTTCTGAACGGGCTCTACGAAGTGCAGGTGCTGGACAACAACGACAACGATACCTACGTGAACGGGCAGGTGGCCTCCGTCTATAAGCAGCACATCCCCCTGGCCATGGCCTCCGTGCCGTCCGGGGAATGGAATACGTACGACATCATCTACCACATGCCCGAGTTCAACGAGGCCGGCGAGAAGATCCGCTCCGGGACGCTGACAGTGATCCACAACGGCGTGCTGGTGCAGGACCATGTGGAACTCAAGGGAACGACCCCCTATATCGGCTGGCCGGACAACCCGGCCCACGGGAAGGGACCCCTCATTCTCCAGGACCACGGCGACAACAGCCGGGTGAGTTACCGGAACATCTGGGTTCGGGAGCTCTGATCGCCTTCGGCAATACGCATGCGTTATAATATGAAAGGGCCGCCAGCACACGTCTGGCGGCCCTTTTTTCACGGGCAGAATTTACTACCTTTGGCAAAACAGACCACGCAGGAATGATCCACTCCATGACCGGCTTCGGGAAACACGTCATCCAGTCTCCCGGAAAGAAAATCACCGTAGAACTCAAATCCCTCAACAGTAAAAACCTGGATATCAATGCCCGGGTGCCCCAGGCCTACCGGGAAAAGGAACTGGTCTTCCGCAACCGCATTGCCCGGGAACTCGAAAGGGGGAAGGTCGATTTCAGCCTCTATGTGGAACTGACCGGCGACCAACCCTCGGCGGAGATCAATGGGGCCATCGTCAAAAAGTACATGGAGCAGCTCGGGGAACTCGCCGAGGGAGATTCCCAGAATTTCCTGGCCATGGCGCTCCGCCTTCCGGATGCGTTGCGCACGGAACGGGAGGAAATCGACCCGGAGGAATTTGCAGCCATCGAAGCCGCCCTGCAACAGGCGCTGTCGGCCCTTAAGGAATTCCGGCGTGACGAAGGGAAAGCCCTGGAAAATGACTTCCGCCAGCGTATCGAGGCCATCCTTTCCCATCTGGATGCCGTTGACAAGCGGGACACGGACCGGCTGGCTGCTGTCCGGGAGCGCCTCCAGCGAGCCGTGGCGGAGATCCGGGAGAACGTGGACGAAAACCGCTTTGAACAGGAACTGATCTACTATCTGGAGAAGTACGACATCACCGAGGAAAAAGTGCGCCTGGCCAAGCACCTGGAATATTTCAGGCAGAGCCTGGACAGCGCGGATTCCAATGGCAAAAAGCTGGGTTTTATCTGCCAGGAGATCGGCAGGGAAATCAATACCATCGGTTCCAAGGCCAACGACGCCCCCATGCAGCGGATTGTCGTGCAGATGAAAGACGAGCTGGAAAAAGTCAAGGAACAAATCCTGAACGTACTGTAATGGCAGGAGGAAAACTCATCGTATTCTCAGCCCCGTCCGGCAGCGGCAAGACCACCATTGTACGCCACCTGCTGGAACAGCCCAACCTGAACCTCGCCTTCTCGGTTTCGGCCACTTCCCGCCCGCGGCGGCCCAAGGAGAAACAAGGGGAGCACTACTATTTCATGACCGTGTCGGAGTTTAAACAACACATCAAAAACGGCGATTTCCTGGAATGGGAGGAGGTGTACCGGGACAATTTCTACGGCACGCTGAAAAGCGAGGTGGAGCGCCTCTGGGCCGAGGGGAAGAACGTGATATTCGACATCGACGTGGCCGGGGGGTTGCGCATCAAGAAAAAGTTCCCGGACCAGACACTGGCTGTATTTGTCAAGCCGCCCAGTGTGGACGAGCTGAAGATCCGCCTCAAGAAAAGGAGCACGGAAAGCGATGAGAAGATCAATATGCGGATTGCCAAGGCATCCGTGGAGCTGGCCACCGCCCCCCAGTTCGACCGGATCATCAAGAACTACGACCTGGAGGTTGCCCTGAAGGAAGCCCGGGACCTCGTGGCCGGCTATGTCGGGGAGGCTGAACCGGGCGAAAACCGGGCGAAAACCCGCGATTTGGACGCCGGCGGGAACGGGACGGATGCAAAAAACCCTTCCTAAACCACAGTACCCGCAAGCATGAAGAAAACCGGCTTGTTTTTCGGCACCTTCAACCCGATCCATATCGGCCACCTGATCATTGCCAACCACCTGGCGGAATTCTCAGATCTGGACCAGGTGTGGTTTGTGGTTACCCCCCGCAGCCCCTTCAAGAAAAAGGACAGCCTGCTGGACGACTACCACCGGTTCCAGATGGTCTACGAGGCAGTCAGGGAGTATCCGCGGCTGGAGGTCTGCGATGCGGAATTTAAACTGCCCCAGCCCAACTACACCATCGATACGCTCACCCACCTGCGCGAGAAACATGGGGACTCCCGCCAATTTTCCCTGATCATGGGGGAAGACAACCTCAAGGGCCTCCATAAGTGGAAAAACTACGAAGCCATCCTGGAATACTATTCCATTTACGTCTATCCGCGGCTCGGGCCCGGGGACATTCCGGAAGCGCTCCGGGACCACCCCGCTATTTCGCGGGTGGATGCCCCGGTGATGGAATTGTCGGCCACTTTTATCCGGAAGCAACACGCGGCGGGGAAAAATGTGCGGCCCTTGTTGCCGGAAGCCGTGTGGAAGTACATGGATGAAATGAATTTCTACCGGTAGGGCAGGGGCCGCTGCCCGTGCCTCTGGGACTTCTCATTGCGTATTTGGGCATTTTGCCCGCGCCTCCGGTACTTTTACCGATGCGGACGGGATTTTTCCTGTTCCCCGATCAATTGCATCGCCCAGGCGAGCCCTGCATCCATCGAATCGAAAATCCCGCTCGGGCAGGGCACGAATTGTTGCTCCAACTCGGCCACGCGACGGTTGATGTCATTGTATGCAACCACCCCGTATCCGAGTAAGAAGGGGAATAGCTTGTGGGCCTCCAGGTGGAGGGTCGGATCCATGGAGTAGGAGTGCTGCCGGTCCGAGAGGTAAACAGCTGGTCGCTTCCGGTTGTAGAATTCGATGCCGATGGCAATTACCGGCAGGGCGCTGTCCAGGGTTACCTGCTGCCCTTCGTCAATCCGGCCGATGACCAGGTTGCGGTAGAACCGAAACGTACCGATTGCCAGCCGGTGTTCCGCCAGGAAGGTAGTTTCGAGTTCCGTTCCGGTCATTAGTATGCTATTTGCTATTAAAAGTTACAAATAATCCGATTCGCAAATTTCAGGTTGCGAGAAAATCGACAAACTCCCAAAATATCGGAGGAAATGCACGGCGCATTCGGGCGGTCTACCCGGAAGGGAAAAGTTACCGAGGGGCTGCCCGGGCATGAATTGGCAGAAATGGGCAGGAATGGGCTACTCGCGGCTGCCTGCAGGCCGCAACCGATCGGAACCCAGGTATTCCCCCGTATCGTTGCGGTACCATTTGCGGAATTCGGGTACCCGCATGGTCCCGATTGCGGCTTCCCCTTCCAATAGGATGTACTCCCCGTCATTTGCGGCCACGTCATGGAAGAACTGGTAGGCCCCCAGGGCGGAGGTTACCGGGTCGAAATAGAAGCGCCAGGTATCGGATCCGGTACCCGGCTCGTACCGCACCTCGATCACGAGGTATTCCTTCCCGTGGAAATCGGCCCGGGTCACCTCCGGCTCCATCACGGTACCCGGATCCCGGAGTTTCATCGGCAGGCCGTAGAGGTAGCTGTAGTAGTCGCGGAGCAGGGAGGCCCGCTCGCAAGTAAGATTTTCCGATGCGGCTGTTTCTTCCGGGAACCCGGCCTCGCCCTGGTACCACAGGCGGCAGTGGCCCCCGTGTACCTGATAGGTCTTGGTTACCCCTTCCTGTTCCACGCGGATACGAAAAAGGGAAGCAGCCTGATCCATGTGGATGGTGCTGAGGCGGTCTGATCCCCCCGGCCGTTCGGCCAGGATTTCAAAATCCGCCCGGAGCCGGCCCCATTGACCCTGCGGGTCGTGGTACGCGATGCTTTTTTCCAGCAGTTCGGGGGCGGTTATCTGCTGGGATTCAAGTGCAGGCGGGGAGAGGAGAACCAGGACGTAAAGACAAAAGAATTGCAGGTATCCCATAGGATCGGTATTAGTTCTTAAAAATAGTGTTTTGCGAATCGTTGGGGACAACTGGCATTAAATGGAGTCGATAAACACCATTTTTCCCAGGTTTTTGGTAAACCACTACGCTTAGTGGGCGGTGTTTAATATACTGATAAACAGGCACCAATATCTTTAATGTAAACTTAATGTAAATAAAAAGTTAGCTGAAAGTAATATTGACGTAAAATAATTGTATATTTGTTACGTTAATGTAAAGTACAACACATAAAACCACAGTATTATGTATAGAATTATGACACTTTTGATGTTGATTTGTGGTGTGATTTCAATCGAGGCGCAACAACCTGAGCCGCAGTTTGAGCGGACTGATGACCTGGTGAAGGCTACATATTATCATGAAAACGGTGCGGTTGCCCAGACCGGGTTTTTCCTGGACGGCCAATTGCACGGGGAATGGATCATGTTTGACACTTCCGGGAAAAAGGTCGCCATCGGGCAATACGCTGCAGGTAACAAAACCGGAAAATGGTTTTTCTGGGAAGAAGATAACCTGCGTGAAGTAGACTACTCCGATAATGCTATCGTGAACGTAGTCAATTGGAACAACGGCACCCGGGTAGCGGTGAACAGATAACTCGCTACCGAAACGATTCCGTCAACGATAAAGCCCGCCATGCAGCGGGCTTTTTTTTTGACCGGTGCAACCGGGAAACCAGGGACACCAATGGCCGGACCGGTTGCATAATGAAGGCATTCCAGGTCGATTATAATTCCAATTCGATTTTGTTGATGTTAACGTCGTAGATCTCCATGAGCTTGAAGGTAGCTTCCAGAAGGTCTCGTGTCTCCTGAAGCAGGTTGAAATACAGGGCTGTGTTTTTAGGGCTCGATTCATCCCCCCGGGTCCGTTCAATTTGCTTGCGGATTTTTGCATCTACCCGTTGTAAGAGTTCCTCCTGCCGGATCAGCGTCTGGGTCAGTTCCTCAAAATTCCCTTCCGAAAATATTTCCTGGACCTCCTTAAAAAAACCGGAGACAAAGGAATCTGTTTCCTTCAGGTCCCGCAATTGCTGGAAGCGCAATTTCTTGTGGTTGTTGTTGACGTGTTTATAGGAACTCTTGGAGATGTGTTCCAAGGACTGGGTCATATCCTGAAGGTACCGCAAAATCTGCAGGTACAGGTTGGATGCCTTGACGCTTCCCTCATCCAGGTTTTTGATAAAGTAGAAGATGCTTTCCCGGAGGTTTTCGACTTCTGTATCCAGTTTCCGGATGTGTTTCGTGCTTTTTTTCAGGGAGTTCAGGTCGTGCTTTACGAGTCCCTCCATGCTGGAGGTGTAGATTTTGTTTACCCGTTTGATGGCTACTGCCACATTGTCCGCGCTGTCTTCGATGACTTCGCTGATGGTGCTGCTTTCCGTTCGCCTCAATACGTATTCCTCCTTGAGCTCCCGGCTGCGTTTTTTATGGTTTAAGTAATTCCGGATCAGGATTACCAGGGCCAGTACAAATAACAATCCGATAGCCCAGGCCCCACCCAGGTAGATCAGGTAGGCGACGATCCCGGCTCCTGTAAAGGCCGTAATGGCCGTGAGGAACCATCCTCCGATAACGTTAAGGACGCCCGCAACCCGATATACCGCACTTTCCGAGCCCCAGGCCCGGTCGGCCAGGGAAGTACCCATTGCCACCATAAAGGTGACATAAGTTGTGGAGAGCGGCAGTTTCATAGAAGTGGCAATGGAAATCAGGACGCTGGCCACCATCAGGTTTACCGATGCCCGGACCATATCGAAGGCCGGCTTCTCCTTGGCCTGGACCCGGCTCGTATAGCTGGGGGCCCGTTCAAACCTTCGGGAGATAGCTGCCTGAACCTTTTTTGGAGGCAGGGAGGAAATGGTTTCAACGGCCGCAACAGTGAGCCGGACGATTTGCCGGGACAGATAATTCGGGCGGAACCGCTCTTCCCCTTCGCCTTCCCGCGCCAGGTTAATCTCGGTTTCCGTAACAAAAAGGGCTTTGGTGGAAAACCAGAGCGTCAGGATCATCACCACGCCCGACAGCAACAACAGCAGGGTTGGCGTCTGCACAGCGGCAGCCAGTCCGTCCATGGCATAGTTGTCCGCCCCTACCCCGGAAGCGCTCCAGTCCAGGAAGGACTGGTAGGCGGCGATAGGGACCCCGATAAAATTAACCAGGTCGTTTCCGGCAAAGGCCATGGCCAGGGCAAAGGTCCCGAAAACGATGATGATCTGGTAGATATTCAGTTTTGCCAGGCTTTGCAACAGGCCGCATACCAGCGACCAGACGATTGCATTGCCAACCAGGAAGAGCAAGGTGTTCTGTTCCACGAAATCTATCACCAGGCCATTGAAAAGGTTTGTGCTGCTCAGTCCCTTGATAAGGATAAAGTATACGATCCCCGCAATGGCCAGCCCGCCGAATACAGAAGCTTTCCAGGTGGCCTTTTTCTGGAACTCGAAGGTGAGGAATAATCGCGAGAGGAATTGTATCAGCGCGCCGATGGTAAAGGCAATCAATACCGACAGGACAATGCCGAGGATTATCTCGATGGCCTTGTCGTTGTTGATGTAGTTCCCCAGGTTCAGGAAACTTTCGTCGGCGGCGGACATTTTGATCAGGCTTGTGATAACGGCCGCACCCAATAGCTCAAAAACGATGGAAACTGTCGTGGATGTGGGCATCCCCAGGGTGTTGAAAAAGTCCAGCAGCAGGACATCGGTAATCATAACAGCCATGAAGATGATCATGATTTCCGAAAACATAAATTCCCCGGGCACAAAAATTCCCTTCCGGGCTACTTCCATCATCCCGCTCGAGGACATGGCCCCAAAGGCAATCCCGATACTCGCAACGATCATAATGGTACGGAAGGAAATAGCCTTGGACCCCAGGGCGGAATTGAGAAAGTTCACTGCATCGTTGCTGACCCCCACCACCAGGTCGGAGATGGCCAGGATAGCCAGGGCAATGATCATGTAGAGATAGAGGTCGTCCCCCATAGTGCTTCAAATAAACACAAAAATCAACTTATTAATGGGGAGTAACGTTAAAATAAGGTTATGAAAAGTCTCCCGCGCCCCAATATTACGGAGAATTCCGGGGATTCGCATTACAGGCTGAAGTACTGTTTCAATTCCGTGTTATTCCTGGTATCCATGTCGGCCCGGGTTGTATAAGAACCCTGGTATCCATCAAATAAAAAGCCCCGCCGAAACCGGCGGGGCCTTCTTTGAGAACAAGTGTAATTAATCCTAGCTAATTATTCTCCGGTAAACCAAGCGAATACAGAGGTATCCACTCCGGTTCCGCCAAAGACGTCGTCGTCTACGGTGGTCATTGCCGTACCGTCTACTTCGATATTCCCTACCGGGCCGCTGTCACGCATATCCACATTTACGGTGTACCCGTCCAGCAGGATATTGGTGATAATGGCGCCGGTGGTTTTCTTGAACTGCAGGGCCGTGCCGCCGGTGGAGGAAACAGCCGTAAAATTCTCCAGGGTCGGAACCGCAACCCCCGCATCCACACCATCGGCCTCTACCGCAGTAGAGAATCCTTCGATGTCGTGTACAACCAGGGTGTTGGTGAGTGTGCCGTTCCAGCCTTCTGTCCAGTCCACCGCGTCGTCTTCGTTGTTGGCCAGGTAAAAATTCGAAGCGCTGACCGTACCGCCAAAGAATTCAACCCCGTCGTCCGTACCATTCAGGATGGCGACGTTGTTGATGGTGGTCCCGGAACCAACGGCGTACAGGGAAAGGCCATTGTACTGGGACTCGGAATTGATCTGGGCCCCGGCGTAGTTGATTACGAGGTATTCGATGGAGCCGGAGTTATCCGTATCGTTAGTGCCGCCGTAAACAAACCCGCCTACTTCGGCAATGGCATCCACGCCTTCAGACGTGGTGGCATCCCCCAGGATTACCAGGCCGCCCCAGTCTCCGGGCTGCTGGCTGGAAGAGGTCATTACCACAGGGGCTTCGGCAGTGCCCTGGATGTCGATCATGGCACCTTTCTTAACCACGATGTACGTTTCAGTAGCCGCTCCCTGTTCCGCGTCGGCAATGATGCGCGTGCCGGCAGGGATGGTAAGGGTGCCGGCATCCACGCTGAAACTGCCGCGGAGGCGGTAGATGACGCTGGCATCCAGGGTCATGTCCGTAGTCATGGAACCTTCAAGGTCCTGCGTCTCAACAGAAACATCCGTATCCACCCAGGCAAAGGCTGTGGCTTCCACCGTCGGGTCGGCCAGGTAGGTCTCGGCCGGATCCGCAGCTGCGCCGTCGATCTGGACATTGGCCAGCGGCCCGCCGTCCCGCATGTCAACGGAAACTTCGTATCCTGTCAGGGAAAGGCCGGTAATGGTGGCCCCGGACTCCTTCTTAAATTGCAGGGCCGTTCCGCCAGTAGTGGATACGGCGGTAAAGTTGGCCAGGGTCGGGTTGCCGTTTATCCCGTCGGCCTCAACGGCTGTAGAGAATCCGGCAATCGTATGGAGTACCAGGGTGTTGGTCAGCGTACCGTTCCAGCCTTCTGTCCAGTCAACTGCGTCGTCTTCGTTGTTTTCCAGGTAGAAATTGGAGGCGCTTACCGTACCGCCAAAGAACTCTACCCCGTCGTCCGTACCGTTGAGGATGGCGACGTTGTCGATAGAAGTCCCGGAACCGACGGCATACAGGGAGAGGCCGTTGTACTGGGACTCGGAGTTAATCTGGGCGCCGGCGTAGTTGATGATCAGGTAGGAGATGGACCCGGAGCTGTCCGCGTCGTCAGTTCCCCCGTAAACGATCCCGCCTACTTCGGCAATGGCGTCCACTCCTTCGGTGGTGGTGGCGTTTCCGGCAATCACCAGGCCGCCCCAGTCGCCCGGGTTCTGGCCGGTTGAGGTCATCACGACCGGATTCACGGCAGACCCCTGGATATCGATCTGCCCGCCTTTCTGGACCACGATATATTTATCGGTCCCCGATTGGGAGGTGATCACGGTCCCTGCAGGGATCCTCAGGGTGACACCGCTTTCCACGCTGTAGGTGCCGGTGAGCGTATAGGCAACCGTCGGGTCGAGGGTGCGGTCTTCTTCCAGACTGCCGGACAGGTTCGCGTCTTCTTCCTCCACACAAGCTGTGCAGGAGCCTCCGCAGTCAATACCGATTTCATCTCCATTCTGGATCCCATCCGAACAGGTGGCCTGTACGGGTGGGTCGGGGCCTCCGTCATCGCTGCTGCAGCTCGCAAGCATCAGCGCGAAGACCATCGTCATTGAGGTGAGGATTCTGTAAATGTTTGTCTTCATAATGAGAGGGGTTTAATTAGTGATCGATTTCAGTTAGTGGTCATTTTTGGTCAAAATGTATAATTGAGACCCAGGCTGATCTGTGCTCCAGAAGTATAGCTACGGACAACTTCTTCCGTTTCAATATTGGTGGTACTAGGGCGGACCAGCTGGGTCCTTTCAATTGTCGGTGTAAGCAGGTTCCGGCCCATCAGCCGGATCCGCCAGTGTTCCCCGAGTTCCTGGATCAGGACGGCGTCGAGGACCACAAAGCCTTTTTCAACGATGGCATCGTTGTAGAATGTATCGCTCTGGCTCTGGATTTCCGGAGCCCCGAGGGAGAAGATCTTATCTGAGGCATAGTTGGCCGTCAGCGTTGCGTTAAACGGGTTGGCCCCTTCCAGGGAGTAATTCAGGCTCGCGTTGAAAATCCAGTCGGAAGCCCCTTGCAGGCCGGTTTCGGTCAGGCCCTTGTAGCGGAAGGTGCGGATAAAGTTCCCCTCTTCGTCCCGGACCTCTTTCAGATCCTGCTCGTGCCACATCCGCGTGGCGTTGAATACCAGGCCCAGCCCGGAGCCCTCGCGCAGGCCCTCTTCGTTTTCCGGGGCGGTAATCAGGTCTACCTTGGCCTCGGCCTCAATCCCGATCACCTCAGCTTTGTTTCCGGAGTTGAAATAGGAGAACACGCCGGCCGAACCCCGGTCCTGCACCCGGTTGATCGGGTCCGAGATCTCCTTGTAGAAGGCCGCCAGGGAGATGAGTTCCCCGGCGGAGGGGAAGTATTCCCATTTCAGGTCGTAGTTCAGGTCGCGGGAGGCTTCCAGGTCCGGGTTCCCCCGGGTTACCTGCCCCACCTGGGAGACGTATTCAAACGGCGCGATTTCCTTGAATTCCGGCAGTGTGATCGTCCGGCTCATCGCCAGGCGGAGCGCATTCCGGTCATCGATGCTGTACCGCACGTTCAGGCTCGGATAGAGGTTTGAATACTCCTTAATGGTTTCGCCCACCCGGCCCGGGAAGTTCCCCACGTCAAAGCCGACGTTGATCTCGTCCCGCTGGAAGCGCAGCCCGGCATTGAAATTCCATTTGTTCAGGCCCACATTAAAGTCGGCAAACCCGGCCATGGATTCCAGTTTCCCATTGTACAGGTCGGGCTGGAGCAGGTTGTACTGGAGGCGGCCGCTTGTAAAATTATCGGGTTGGAAAATCGCCCCGATATTGTCGATGGAAGGCGGGTTCACCGTATTGACGGATTGCTCCTCCACCCCAACGAATACGGATTCAAAATCCCGCTCCTTGTTCCGGTAGTTGACGCCGACCTCAATCCGGAAGGATTTATCCTCTTCCTGGATGATGTCCATCACGTCTTTCAGGTAGCCGTTGTATTCCCTGTCCTGTATTTCCTGGCTGGATTTCCGCTGTTGGAAACCGCCGGTCCGGCCCAGTTGCACAAAGGATCCGTCCGGGTCAAAGTTCACCTCATTCCGGATCCGATTCGGCTCGTCCGCATTCACATTATTGAAGCCCAGGGCCCACTGCAGGGAATTTTTCTGGCTGAGGCGATGGGTCCCCAATAACTGGGAAATCAGGATCTGGGTTTGCTTGATGTTCTGGTCGCGGATAAACTGTCCGAGGCCTTCGGCCGGGTCGGTCTCCTCGAAGATGAAGCCCTCCCCGTTGCGACCCCCTTCAAAGATCTCTTCTGTAAAGGTATTCAGGAAGATAGAGGACGACTTGAGTTTGTGGTTCTCGTTGATGAAATACACCATATCGAGCAGACCGGAAGTAACCTCCCGCTTCCGCCACCGCGTGGCATCCGTCAGCGTATCGTCGATAAAGTTGGAGCGGAATTGCCGGAAGAGCCCCTGGCCGTAGTCGTAGGACCGGCTTTGTGACCCAGTGAGCAGCACGGATAAGCGATCGCCGAATTTTTTCCCGGCCACCAGGTTCAGGACATAGTCCATGGGTGCCTCCTCCGTGCGGGTATTCCATCCCTGCTGGGTAATCAGTTGCTGGACGGACCGGTTGAAGCTGTAATACCCCAGGGGCGCCTTGGCGCTTGCGGGAGACAACTTGAAGTTGTCGAACACCCCGTCCTGGATTACGTTCGTATTTGCACCGCCCCGCAGGCCGATGGTCAGCTCGCTCTGCCCGACGAGTTCCCGGGAGGTGATATTGACCGTCCCGGAGGCCTGGTCGGCGGAACTCTGTACGGAATAGGTCTTCCCAATGCTGACGTTCTGGATCACCCGCGTAGGGAACAACCCCAGGTCGATATTTTTCCGGTCCACGTCGTCGGAGGGGACCGGCAGCCCGTTCAGGGTGGTGGAGAGGTAGCGGTCGCCGAGGCCGCGGATAAAAATATCCCCGGACGCCTCGCTGGCGGTAACCCCGGAGATTTTTGTGGTGGCGGTGGCCGCGTCCGAGACGCCGATCCGCCCCAATTGCTGGGATCCGATACTCTCCCGGATCAGGATGGCGGATTTCTGGTCGAGCAGCAGAGCCACCTCGGAGTCCTTGCGGGACACGGTGGTCACAACCACTTCGTCCAGGGCCATGCCTTCATTGGCAGACATGGGCACATTGATCTGGGTGATTTTCCCTGCCTCTACAGAAGCCAGGATCTCCACCGTTTCGTAACCCAGGAAACTGAAAACCACGGTATAATCCCCCGGATCCAACCCATCAATTTCATACAGGCCGTCAAAGTCGGAGGTGGTTCCCGTGGTAGTCCCCTTGATCAGGATATTGGCAAACGGCAGGGGTTCCCCGTTCATTTCCTGGTCGGTGAGCACCCCGGCAATACTTCCTGTATTTTGTGCACTCACCATAAAACTTGAAAGGGCAAAAAGCCCGAATAGTAAAATTCTCATTGGATTTATTTCGCTATACTTAGTACCGGCGCAAAGAACGCCCGGGGTTGTAAGTTTCGGGTTAGCCTGGGATTAAACCTTCTTTGCGTTATCGTTAGCTCAATGTTACGGTGTTACCCCAATGTTAACAGGTGGGAAAAGCCTCTCCACAGGGCCTGGAAAATGTAGTATCTTGCGGTTTCTACAACTACTGGTATGATGCAATGGGAGCGGCTGTTGTCGCTGAAACGACACGGGGATACACATAAACGCCTCCGCAGGGAACAGGATGAGACCCGCCTGGGATTTGAGGTGGATTACGACCGTATAATTTTCTCCCCGTATTTCCGGAGCCTGCAGGACAAAACCCAGGTGATCCCCCTCTCCAAGACGGATTTTGTGCACACCCGGCTAACCCACAGCCTGGAGGTTTCCGTGGTGGGCCGCAGCCTGGGTCGCCTGGCAGGGGCAGAGGTCCTGAAGACCCATCCCTACCTGTCCGAAGTCCATGGGTACTGTTTCAACGATTTTGGTGCCATTGTGGCCGCCGCCGCCCTGGCACACGATATCGGGAACCCACCCTTTGGCCACAGCGGGGAAAAGGCCATCGGCGCTTTTTTCAGCCGGGGCCCGGGACGCCGCTACCAGGATGCCCTTTCGGAAGATCAATTCGAGGATTTGGTGCGTTTTGAGGGCAACGCCCACGGCTTCCGCCTGCTCACGGCTTCCCGGGAGGGGATCCCCGGCGGCCTGCGGCTGAGCCACGCCACCCTGGGGGCGTTTATGAAATATCCCAAGGGATCCCTGCCCAGGAAACCCGCCCCCCATATTGCCGCCAAAAAATTCGGGTATTTCCAGTCGGACACCGACAGCTTCCGGGAGGTGGCGGAGGAACTCGGCCTGAAAACGCTGGGCTCCGGGGCCGACCGCTTCTATTGCCGGCACCCGCTCACCTACCTGGTGGAAGCCGCCGACGATATCTGCTACACAATCATCGACTTTGAGGATGGGATCAACCTGGGGCTGATCCCGGAAGACTTTGCCCTGGAATACCTGATCAAGCTGGTGAGCGACGGCATCAACACGGAGAAGTACCGCGCCATCCCCGCCATGCAGGATCGGTTGGGCTACCTCCGGGCCATCGCAATCAATTCCCTGGTGCGGGATGCCGTCCGGGTATTTATGGAAAACGAGCCCGAGATCCTCAGCGGGGAATTCCCGGTAGCCCTCCTGGATCGGAGCCGATACAAGGCGCAGATCGCGGACATCCTCAATATCAGCGTGGAACGCATCTACCAGTCGCCCGAGGTGGTGGAAAAGGAAGTGGCCGGGTATGCGATCCTCTCAGACATCCTGGAAGTAGTGACCGGAGCCCTGGTCCGCCAACTCGAAGGCGAATTATCCGCCTACGACGGGCTCATCCTGAAGCTGCTGCCAGAAACCACCCGCATGCCCGGGGCAACCTCCGTTTACGACGTGCTGCTGCAGGCCTGTTCCTATGTGGCCAGCCTCTCGGACGGGGCGGCCGTCCACCTGCACAACAAAATCAGCGGGAAGCAGCTCTGATCAGAATTTGTAGTTGATGCCGATGCCGAGCTGTTGTCGGAACTGCGTGCGGGGCGAGCCCGGGTCAATCACCGTGCCGTCGTCGGCCTCTACACGGTCAAACAGGATGTCGTCGTCATAAATCAGGTGGGTGAGCAGGGTGGCCTGGATGAATTCATTCACCTTGAAATTAAATTTGACCTGCCAGTCTACGTCCACATTCCCGAACACCCGCAGGTAGTCCGTATAAAGGGAGAGGTTGTGGTTCAAAATCACGTTGTCCGTTATCGGCAATTCCCATTTATGGGTAACCAAAAACCCGAGTTCCGCAAAGAGGTTGGACCCGGGCTCCAGGACATTGCCGTTGTTGTCCAGTACGGCTTTTTCCACCCCGAACGCCCCGTTGTTGGCCAGGGTCTGGTCCAGTACAAAGGTACCCTTGAAGGTCAGGGGTGAGATATAGAGGTTGAAGTCCTTCCCCTCGGGGATATAGGAGGTACCCGCCCCGAGGAACAGGTAACCCGGAGCCATAAAGCGGGAAATGGGTTTGCTGCGGTCCGGGTATTTAAAACCGTCGGCAAACTGCGTGTTGAAGTTCATCTTCACGGAATAGTACCAATTGCTGATCGTATCCCGCCGGTAGCCGATCGTGCTGCTCAGCCGGATGGCGTCGTCCGTCTTCCGCCATTTTCGCCCTTCCTGGGCGTTCCAGCCAAAGCGGAGTTCCAGGTCGTTGTCCCACTGGAAATAGCGGAATTTGTAGTTCCGCTCAAAGTAGAGCTTGCCGATGGCCGATACGGCATTGTCGCCCCCTGCATTCCAGTTAACAAAGGCCACCTCGCTGAGTTGCAGGTCGAATTCGTTCTTCTTTTCCCAGAACGACGGTACCCGGAAGCGCTTTTTGCGGCGCATCAGCGGCTTGGTCTCGTTGAAGGTAATCACCGGGTTCGTGAGGTTGACCCCCCGGGGGATGATCCGGATCGGATACTGGTTCGTGCGGATCACCAGGGTGTCCGTCGGGATGCTGTCGATGGTCCGGGGGATTGTATCCTGCCCGAAGGCCAGGGTTGAAAGCAACAGGCAGGCTGTTGCAACGAGGTTGGTTTTCGCGCCGATGTTACTCATGCGTCAGGTTGTTTAAGGTCCGGAGCAGGGAGGCCTTGTCGAGCCCCAGCTCTTCGTATAGTTCTTGGGTTGTGGCGTGCCCGGGGAAGGCATCCGGGATACCCAGGCGATGCACCTTCCCGCTATACCCCATCTCGGCAAGGGCTTCGAGGACGGCACTGCCAAACCCGCCCTCCCGGCACCCGTCTTCCAGGGTCACCACCTGCCCATAGGCAAGGGCAATCTCCCGCAAGGCTTCCCGGTCCAGGGGTTTGGCAAACCGGAAATCGTAATGCCCAAAGGCTTCCGGATTCTCCGTTTCCCCCAATACCTCCCGGATGGTTTGGCCCAGGGGCCCCAGGGTAAGCACCGCAACAGCTATTCCCTGCTGCAATTTTCGTGCCTTTCCCACGGGAATTCTTCGGAAAGGGTGTTTCCAACTGGCCTGCCGGCTATAGCCGCGCGGATAGCGGATGGCCACCGGGCCCCGGGGTTCCAGTTGGACGGTGTAGAGCATGTCGCGCAGCTCCCGGTTGTCCATGGGCGACATCACCACCAGCCCCGGGATGCACCGCAGGTAGGCGATGTCGAAGATCCCGTGGTGGGTGGCCCCGTCCTGGCCCACCAGGCCGGCCCGGTCCAGGCAGAATACCACGGGGAGCTGTTGGATGGCCACGTCGTGGATCACCTGGTCGTAGGCGCGCTGCAGGAAGGTGGAATAGATGGCGCAATAGGGAACCGCCCCATCGGCCGCCATCCCGGCCGCCAAAGTTACCGCGTGCTGTTCGGCGATGCCCACATCGAAGGCCCGGTCCGGGAATTCCTCCATGAGGTATTTCAGGGAGCTACCCGAGGGCATGGCAGGGGTAATCCCGACGATGCGGGGGTTCTCCCGGGCCAATTCCACCAGGGTATGCCCGAACACATCCTGGTATTTCGGCCCCCGCCCCGGATCGTTTTCGCGGCGTACCAGGTCGCCCGTGTATTTGTCAAAACGCCCCGGGGCGTGGTAGACCACCTGGTTTTCCTCGGCCTGCCGGAGGCCTTTCCCCTTGGTGGTAACCACGTGGAGCAGCTTGGGCCCCGGCCTTGAGGCCAGTTTCCTCAGCGTGGCTACCAGCCCGGGGAGGTCGTGGCCGTCCACGGGCCCGGTGTAGTGAAGGTTCAGGTTTTCAAACAGGTTGTCGCCGGCAGCCCCCCCGGCCTTGACCCGGGTTAGGTATTCCTTGAGCGCCCCGACGCTGGGGTCGATCCCGATGGCGTTGTCGTTGAGGACGACAAGCACGTCCGTATCGGCCACCCCCATGTGGTTCAGCGCTTCAAAGGCCATTCCCCCGGCAATGGAAGCATCCCCGATCACGGCCACGTGCTTCCGGGCGATTTTTCCCTGGAGCCGGGCCGCCAGGGCCATGCCGAGCAGGGCGGAGAGGGAGGTGGAAGCATGGCCCGTACCGAAGGCGTCATACGGGCTTTCGTCCCGTTTCGGGAAGCCGCTGATCCCCCCCTGTTGCCGGTTGGTATGGAACGATTCACGCCGTCCGGTGAGGATTTTGTGCCCGTAGGCCTGGTGGCCCACATCCCAGATCAGCCGGTCTTCCGGGGTGTTGAACACATAGTGGAGGGCCAGGGTCAGTTCCACCACCCCCAGGCTGGCACCCAGGTGCCCTTCCTTGACGGAAACCACGTCGATGATGAATTCCCGGAGTTCGGCCGCAAGCTGCGGGAGGCGGTCTTCGGGAAGTGCGCGCAGGTCGGCCGGGTCGTTTATTTGCTCCAGGATTTGCATCTTCGCCGGTAAAGGTACTGCAAATTCGATTTCCGGGAAGTGGAATGGACAGGACCGCAGATAGAAAGGATCGGACGAGATATTGTATTTTTAGCCCGATGGAATTGATACTCGACGATGCGTTTTTTATGCGGAAAGCCCTGCAGGAGGCCGAGGCGGCCTTTGATCTGGGGGAGGTGCCGGTAGGGGCGGTGGTCACCGTCCGGGACCGGGTCATTGCCCGGGCCCACAACCTCACGGAGAAACTCAACGATGTTACGGCCCATGCAGAAATGCAGGCCATTACCGCCGCTGCCAATTTCCTGGGGGGGAAGTACCTGACGGACTGTACGCTCTACGTGACCCTGGAACCCTGTCAGATGTGTGCCGGGGCCCTGTACTGGAGCCAGGTTTCCCGGGTGGTCTACGGGGCGCCGGACCCCCAGCGGGGATTCACCGCCATGGGGGGGAAGCTGCATCCCAGGACCCTGGTTACCCCGGGGATCCTGGAGGCGGAGGCCGCCGCCCTGCTCAAGCGGTTCTTTATCGAGCGCCGGAACCTGAACTAGCCACCCGGCATATGAGCAAAAAAAAAAACACCGCGCCAGGGGCGCGGTGCGTACTTGTCATCAAAATAAAATATAACTATCCGATTACGTGCACATCGGCCGCAACCATTCCTTTTCGTCCTTCAGTTTCCTGATATTCTACTTTGTCCCCCTGGTTCAGCACCAGCCCGTCCAGGGCCGTGGCATGAACGAAGATGTCCCTTCCGGTGTCGTCGTTAGTGATGAATCCATAACCTTTGGACTCATTGAAAAATTTAACAGTTCCAGTCATTTAAAAAAATATTAAGTAATAAAAGTTGTACGAAGTTAAACGAAATTCTTTCAACTGTCGTACCTGTAAAAAGTGAAATTAGGAAAAATTACTGATTTTCAGGGGATTTCTTCCGGTTCTCGCGCATTTCGCGGATTTTTTGGTCCGTCAGCATGTAATCCTTCATATTCTTCCCGCGGGATTCCGAAACCAAAAACAGGGGCATGGCCAGCAGGAACAGGCCCACTACCCCGAAGCCTATGAACTTGTTGGCTTGCTGGGGGGCTTCCTCCATCCGGGTAAAACCGTAGATAATGCCTGCCAGGGAGGCCAGGACAATCGCCAAAACCACGTATCGTATCAGGGTGCGCATTACCGTGCAAAGGTAATCAACTTGCGGCGGTAAGCGGTTAGCAGTTTTGATTTTGAGACAAAACCGGCGTACTTCCCGTTGCGGACTACCGGGAGGTTCCAGGCCCCGCTGTCCTGGAATTTCTTCATCACCTGCTTCATGCTGTCCGATTCGTAAAAGATTTTTTCGGGCGGGTTTTGCAGAAAGGAGGCCACGGTGATTTTGTCGTACATGGCCGTATCGAACATGAATTCCCGGATGTCGTCCAACAGGACGATCCCCTCGAGCTTGCCGTCGGCATCCACCACGGGGAAAATATTCCGTGTAGACTTCGCCACAGATTCCAGCAGCATTTCCCCCAGGGTCATCTCCTTTCGCACCTCCCGGAAGCCGGTTTCAATTACGTCGTCGAGTTCCATGAGCGTCAGGACGGTCTGGTCCTTATTGTGGGTGATCAATGCGCCGATGCGGGCGAGTTCCCGGGTGTAGATGGTGTGGTCCATTGTATTTCGCGTTATGAGGAAAGACATGGCAGCCGTGATCATCAGGGGGACAAACAGGTCGTAGCCCCCGGTGATTTCCGCGATCAGGAAAATGGCGGTCAGCGGGGCGTGGATCACCCCGGCAATCAGGCCCGCCATCCCGATGAGCGTAAAGTTGGACTCGCTCACCGACAGCCCGAGACCCAGGTTGTTGATCACCTTGGCGAGCATGTTCCCCAGGGCGCCGCCCATCACCATGGTCGGGATAAAGATCCCCCCGGCCCCCCCGGCGGCAAACGTGGTGGTCATCGCCACCGCCTTAAACAGCGTAATCCCGAACAGCAACCCGATAACCACCCAGATATTGTGCGTATAGGCGTCAAAGGGCGTGGTGCCCAGGGCAGCCAGGTGGTCGCCCTCCAGCAGGCTGTTGATAAAGCCGAAGCCCTCCCCGTAGAGGGGCGGGATAAAGTACAGCATCGTCCCGATTGCCAGGCCGCCCACCAGCAACCGGTACTTGGGGCTGCGCAGCGGCTGGAAGAGTTTCATGATCCCGAAATACATCCGCGTAAAATAGACGGAAGCCACGGCCGTCCCCATCCCCAGGAGGATATAGTACAGGCTGTCGCGGACGGCGAAGGAATCCTGCAGCTCAAAGGTGAACAGGTTTTCGTCCCCCAGGAAGAAATAGGAGGTGAGCACCCCGGAAATGGAGGCCAGGAGCAGGGGGAGCATTGAGAGCATGGTCAGGTCCAGGCTGAATACCTCCACGGCAAAGATGATTGCGGCGATCGGCGCCTGGAACACCGAGGCGATGGCCCCGGCCGAGGCGCAGGCAATTAGCAGGGAGCGTTCCTGGGAACTGATATGCAGCATGCGGGAAATGTTGGAACTGATGGCGGCTCCGCTGGCCACGGCCGGGCCGAGCAACCCCACGGACCCCCCGAAGCCAACCGTCAGCGGCGCGGTGATCAGGGGGGTGACGATTTTTTTGGCCTGGATGAGCCCTTTCTTCCGTGAGAGGGCAAAGAGGATGGAGGAGATGGCGTGTTCCAGTTTCGCCTTGTGCACGTATTTTACGTACAGGTAAACCAGGGTCAGCCCCACGATGGGCAGGATGAAGTAGATTTCTTCGCTCAGGAACAATACGCCCCGGTCCAGGGCCGATTCGATGAAATAGGTGGCGTTCTTCAGGGTAACTGCAGCCAGGCCGGCCAGAAAACCGAGGACCACGCTCATCAGGTGGGTAAAGGTCTTATGGGAAATATGCTTGTACCGCCACTTGAGGAACCGGGTCAGTAAGCTATGTGGTTGGTTGCCCATCTACCGATCGATCTACCTAAAAGTACAAAAATACCGGGGCCCCGGACCCCGGCCGATGTATTTTCAACAGGTCCGCCCGGAAACCGGCGTACCGCTCAGGATTCCAGCAGGCCCAGGTGCAATTCCCGGAGCTGCTCCGCGTCCAGGGGCGCAGGGGCGTCGATCATTACATCCCGGCCGCTGTTGTTTTTCGGGAAGGCGATATAATCCCGGATGGATTCCTGCCCGCCCAGGATGGCGACCAGCCGGTCCAGCCCAAAAGCGATACCGCCGTGGGGGGGCGCCCCGTACTGGAAGGCATCCATCAGGAAACCGAATTGCGCCCGGGCTTCGGCTTCGGTAAAGCCCAGGTGCCGGAACATGACGGCCTGGGTTTTTTTATCGTGGATCCGGATGGAACCGCCCCCAATCTCGTTCCCGTTCAGCACCAGGTCGTAGGCATTGGCGCGCACGGCTCCCGGGTCCGAATCCAGCAATTCCAGCTGGCCGGGTTTCGGGGCCGTGAACGGGTGGTGCATGGCGTGGTAGCGCCCGGACTCTTCGTCGAATTCCAGCAGGGGAAAATCCGTGACCCACAGGGGGGCAAATTCTTTCGGGTTCCGCAGGCCCAGGCGGCCGGCGAGTTCCATCCGCAACATGCTGAGCTGGCTGCGGGTTGTCCCGGCATCCCCGCTGAGGACGCAGATCAGGTCGCCGGGTGTGGCGCCCGTAGCCTCAGCCCAACGGGCCAGGTCTTCCTGGGAATAAAATTTATCCACCGAGGATTTGAAGCTGCCGTCGTCGTTGCATTTCACATAGACCATGCCCTTGGCGCCTACCTGGGGGCGCTTTACCCAGTCTACCAGGGCGTCGATCTCCTTCCGGGTGTAGGAGGCAGCGCCGGGAACGGCAATCCCCACCACCAGCTCGGCCTGGTTAAAAACATTAAAATCCCTGTGTCGGGCCACCTCATTGAGTTCCCCGAATTCCATACCGAAACGGATATCGGGTTTGTCCGAGCCGTACCGCCGGATCGCCTCGTCGTAGGTCATGCGCGGGAATTCGCCCGTGTCCACTCCGTTTACGGCCTTGAGCAGGTGACGCGTCAGTCCCTCGAAAGCCCGGAGGATATCTTCCTGTTCCACAAACGCCATCTCGCAGTCAATCTGGGTGAATTCCGGCTGCCGGTCCGCGCGGAGGTCTTCGTCCCGGAAACACTTGACAATCTGGAAGTATTTGTCCAGACCGCCAACCATCAGCAGTTGCTTAAAAGTCTGTGGGGATTGGGGCAGGGCGTAAAATTCCCCGGCATTCATCCGGCTCGGGACTACAAAATCCCGGGCCCCTTCCGGGGTGGATTTGATCAGGTAGGGGGTTTCCACCTCAATAAAGCCCTGGTCCGACAGGTACTTGCGGACCTCCATGGTTACCGTATGCCGGAACATCAGCTTGTTCTTTACCGGGTTGCGCCGGATATCCAGGTACCGGTACTTCATCCGGAGTTCGTCCCCCCCGTCCGTCTGGTCCTCGATGGTAAACGGGGGTGTCTCGGCCGGGTTCAGGACGGTCATTTCCTCCACGAGCACCTCGATGCCGCCCGTGGGCAGTTTCGGGTTTTTGGAGGCGCGCTCAATCACATTCCCTTTAACCTGCAGGACGTATTCCCTTCCGGTTTCCCGGGCCTGATCCAGCAGGGCTGCCGGCGTGCGCTCCTGGTCGAATACCAGTTGGGTGATCCCGTATCGGTCGCGCAGGTCGATCCAGACTACGAACCCTTTGTCGCGGACTTTCCCGGCCCAGCCGGCAAGGGTTACCTCCCGGCCGATATGTTCTTCCCTGAGTTCCCCGCAGGTATGTGATCGGTACATATGTCGTGATTTAGTGCTGGCAAAGGTACAGCAGAAAGGGGGAAGCCCGCAAGCCTTTTGCGAACTTCCCCCTTTGGCCGGATCCCTTTTTTCGGGACTAGGCGGCTTCCTGCAGTCGCCTCGCCTCTTCTTCCGATTTCGGCCGCCGCTTGCGCACGGCCAGTTTAATCCGGTAGGTGATGTTGAAGAGCACCGGAACGATGATCAGCGTCAGGAACGTCGCCACGATAAGCCCGAAGATCACGGTCCAGGCCAGGGGCCCCCAGAAGATCACGTTGTCCCCGCCCATATAGATGTCCGGCTGAAAGCTGCTGAAAAGCCCAAAGAAATTGATGTTCAGGCCAATAGCCAGCGGGATAAGCCCCAGCACGGTGGTGATGGCCGTCAGCAGTACGGGCCGCAGACGGGCCTTTCCGCCCCGGACGATGGCTTCTGTTACCTGAGGCAGGGTCAGCAATTCCCGGTCGTCCAGGCCGAGTTTTACCTTTTTCCGGTCGATCAGAATCTGGGTGTAATCCAGCAGGACCACCCCGTTGTTCACCACGATACCCGCCAGGGAAATGATGCCCATCATGGTCATCATGATGACAAAGGACCATCCCGTGATGATCAGCCCGCCAAAGACCCCGATAAAACTCAGGAAAATGGCAGTCATGATGATGGCCGGCTTCGATATCCCGCCAAACTGAAAGACCAGCAGCAGCATGATCAGCCCGAGGCCGGAGAAGAAAGCCCCCACCAGGAACTGCATCTGTTTGTTCTGCTCCTCGAGCTGGCCGGTATAGTCGATGCTGACATTCGGCGGGACGCCTTCGAATTCCTCCATGGCGTCCTGGATTTGCGAAACGATGGCCCCGGCATCCGTGAACCCGGGGGTGAGGCCCGAGTAGACAGTCACCACGCGCTTGGCATCGATATGCTTGATAGCGCTGAACCCGGAGGTGTTCCGGTGGCTGGCTACGGCCGAGACCGGGATTTCCTTGATCTGCCCGGTGGCCGGGTCTCGGAAAATGATGTTCTGGTTGAACAGGGCACTCGTGTTGTAGCGGAGGTCTTCGTTGAAGCGGACATTGATGTCGTAATCTTCCCCGTCCTCCTTGTAGATACCCGCCTTGTCCCCGAATATGGAGCGCCGCAGCTGGTTGCCCACCTGGCCGACGGCCACGCCGAGTTCCCCGGCTTTTTCCCGGTCCACGATCACTTCCATGGAGGGCTTGCTCTTATTCACGTCGATCTTCAGTTCCTCGATTCCCTCGATGTTCTTGCTGTTGATAAAATTCCGCATCCGCTCGGCCAGGTTGATGAGCGTGTCGTAATTCTTTCCTTCCAGCTCCACGTTGATCGGGTAGCCGGCGGGCGGGCCCACGGCGTCTTTTTCAACGGAGATCTCTACCCCGGGGTACACCCCTTCCAGGGCCTGCTGGATCCTGAGCCGCAATTCCTCCGTATCCTTGCCTTCCCGGTATTTGTACTCCCGCATGGACAGCGTGATTTTTCCCCGGTGCGGCATTTCTGCGGCCGTCCCCCCTTCGGTAAACGGGTTCTCGGCCCCACGCCCCACCTGGGAAACCGTCGATTCGAGCAGCACGTTCCGATCGCCCATCATATAGGTGTCGCTGTCTACCACGGCGTACACGCGTTCCTCGATGGCCTTGGTGATCTCGTTGGTCTTTTCGATGGAGGTACCCTGGGGATACTCGATGTAGACATAGATTTCGTTGGGCGTATTGTCCGGGAAAAATTCCACCTTGGTACGCTGGCTCGCCAGGGAAGCCCCGAAGGCCATAAACGCGGCGATCAAAAGGACGAACATTGTCCCGGCATACCAGTAGACGTTCCGGCCCCGCAGGGCGCGTTTGAGTTGGCCCTCATAGAAATTCTCCAGCCGGCGCAGGGTGACCCGCTGGAAGCGGTTTGCGCGTTTTTTGATCACGTACCGGTAAAGCCAGAACAAGCCTGCCGTGACGATCATCAGGGAGCCGAGCCCGCGCATGGCGCCCCCCACGATCAGGATGAAAATCCCCAGGGGTATCAGGATCAGCGACAGCCTCACGAGCTGTTTCCGCGTCAGTTCCTTTTCGCCCGTTTCCATGAAGTTCGATACGAGCATCGAATTCATGAAGATGGCTACAAAAAGCGACGAGCCGAGTACGACGGAAAGCGTGATCGGGAAGAAAATCATAAACTCCCCCATGATACCGGGCCAGAGGCCCAGGGGGACAAAGGCAGCCACCGTGGTGGCCGTGGAGATGATAATCGGCACAGCGATTTCGCCAATCCCTTTTTTGGCGGCTTCCAGTCGGGACATGCCCTCCTCATCCATCAGACGGTAGACGTTCTCTACAACCACCACCCCGTTGTCCACAAGCATCCCCAGGCCCATAATCAGACCAAAGAGGATCATTGTGTTCAGGGAGTAGCCGAGCCAGGAGAGGATCATAAAGGACATAAACATGGACATCGGGATGGCAAAGCCCACAAAAAGCGCGTTGCGGAACCCGAGGAAGAACATGAGCACGGTGACCACCAGCAGAATGCCGAAGATGATATTGTTCACCAGGTCATCCACCTGGTTCAGGGTCCGGCTCGAGGAATCGTTGGCGATGGTCACGTTCAGATCCCTCGGAAAATAATCCTCCCGGGCCTCCTGTACCAGGTCGCGGATTTTGTTGGCCGCTTCGATGGTGTTTTTACCCGACCGCTTTTTGATGTCGAGCATCACCACGCTCCGGCCTTTCTCCCGGGCATAGGTGGTCTTGTCTTCTTCGTGGAAGGTCACCGTAGCCACGTCCTTGATATACACGGCATTCCCGTTTTCGGATTTTACCACAAAGTTCCGGAGTTCGTCCGGGTCTTCCACTTCCCCGAGGATGCGAACCGTCCGGCGCTGGCCATTGGTCTGCAGGTTCCCGGCAGACATGGTCATATTCCCATTGCGGATGGCGTTCAGCACGTCGTCGAAGCTCACCTTGGCGGCCATCATCTTGTAGATATCCACGGCCACTTCCACCTCCTTGTCCTGGGCCCCGCGGATGTCCACCTCCTTAATCTCGTCGAGGTCCTCGATCTCGTCCTGCAGGTACTCCGCAAACTCCTTGAGCTGCTCCACCGGGTAGTCGCCGGTGAGGTTGACATTCATGATCGGGAAGGATTCCGCCAGGTTCAGGTCGAATACGTTCGGCTCCACCTTGGCGCCGTTGAATATCGGCCAGTCTTCCCCGGCCTTTTCAGCATCCACCTCGTCTTCTACCTTGAGTTTTGCATCCTGGACGCTGATGTTCTCGTCAAATTCCACAACGATCATCGAGTAGTCTTCCTGGGAAGTGGAGGTCAGTTCCACCAGGTTGCTCACATTCTTCAGCCGGTCTTCCAGCGGGTCGGTGATCAGCCGCTCGATATCCTCGGCCGTGTTGCCCGGATAGGGGGTGCTGATATACACCTTGGTTTCCTCCACCTCCGGGAAATCCTCCCGGGGCATGTTTTGGTAGGCGGAAATTCCCATGACCAGGAAGATGCCGATCATCACATAGATCACCGACGGGTTGTCGATGGCCCAGGACGAGAGCCAGAATTCCTTGTCTGCGTTCTTTTTCTGTCGGCTCATGCTTTGTTCAGTATTTGGATTTTCTGCCCTTCGCGAACGCGGCGGGCCCCTTCTGTGATAATCTGGTCGCCGGCTTCGATGCCACTGAGGATCTCCACCTGGTCGCCCTGCGACAGGCCGGTTTCCACCAGGCGCTTAACCGCCGTTCCCACGCCCTCAGCATCGATGTCCTCCGCCAGGTACACGTATTGCTGGCCTTCGGCATTCTCGGAGATCACCGAGGGCGGGACCAGGATGGCTGCCTCGGCAGAATAGTCGTTGATGCTGACGCGGGCCGTCAGGTTCGGCTTGATCTTCCCATCCCGGTTGGGCACGGGGATCTCCACGCTGAAGGACCGGTTGGTCGGATTGATGTAATTTCCGGTTTGCCGGACTTTCGTCCGGATGCTGTCGCCCAGGACCGGCAGGAAAATCATCACGTCCTTACCCGGGCGGACGCTCGGGAGGTAGCTTTCCGGTACATCTACTTCCACGTACATATCCGAGAGGTTTACCAGCCGGATCACAGGCATGCCGGCCGCCGGGTTGACGGTGGTTCCCGCTTCCAGAAGCACGTCGTCCACAATGCCGCTGAAAGGAGCCCGGATGGCCGACTTGGCCAATTGGGCCTCGGCCTGACGGATCTGGTTGGTCAGGGATTCAAACTCGGTTTTGGCCTGGAGGTACTGGATCTCCGAGCCGATATTCTGATCCCAGAGGCGTTTTTGGCGCTCATAGGTGGTTTCTGCCAGGGCCGCCTGGGTGCGGAGTTGCTCCAGGCCGCTCGACAGGCCGCCGTCGTCGATGCGGGCCAGGACCTGTCCTTTGCGGACCTGGTCCCCGTCTTCGACCAGAACGCGTTCCAGGGTGCCCGCCATTTCCGGGTAGAGCAGGACGTTCTGTTTGGTCTGCACATCGCCCTGGAGTTCCAGGTAATGGTCAAACCGGGCGGGCTGCAGCTGCATGGTGGATACCAGGGGCCGGTTGGCGTTTCCCTCCAGGGAGGCGATAACCGAATCGATTTGCCGCAGGGAGGCCTTCAGGTTTTTTTCCGTCTCGGACAATTCCTGCCGCCGGGCTTTGATGGCTTCCAGATCCCCGTTGGCGAGGAGGGTGTCCAGGTCGCTGTCCGGGCTGCTTCCGCAACCCGAAAGGGCCAGCAGGGCAAAGGTCAGAAGGAGAATATTTTTCATGGGTGTATGATTGATGGTTGTTGAAATCAGGATTTTGGTCTGTATCGGGATTTTGGTTTGTATCGGTAGCATTCGGTTCATCACGGGTTGAGGATATTTTCAAGGGCTGTTTTCCTGTTGATCACGTCCACCATAGACTGCAGGTACTCCCGCTGGGCCGAATAGAGCTGGGTTTGTGCCTGGCGCAATTCAAAACTGGATGCCAGGCCTTCGGAGTACTTGATCGTGTTTTTGCGCTCAATGCGTTCGGCCAGGGCCAGGTTTGCCTTGCTCGTCTGGAAGGTTTCGATGGCCAGGGTGTAATCGCTCCGGGCCTGTTTCAGCTGGAGTTCGAGTTGTTGTTCGGTTTCCTCCAGCTGGGTTTTGGCCTTTTCAAGCGCAATTTTGGCCCGCTGGGTGGAGGCGCTCCGGCCCAGGGAACTGAAAATCGGGATCGATAAGTCAAACCCCAGGATGGAAGACTGAAAGCTCTGGGTGTCCCCGTCAAAATAGGCCAGCGGATCGCCAAAGCCCGTCCGGCCGTAGTTGATAAAAGCATTCAGGGTTGGCAACGCCCGGCTCCGGGCGAGTTTGAGTTCGTAGAACCGTTGCTCGTTGAGGTTCTGGGCGAGTTTATAATCGACGTTGTTTTCCAAGATAAAACCGGATTCCAGCAGTTCGGGCCGCGTTTCCTGCTCCACGAGTTCATCCAGGTCCTGGGTAAGGCGCGTGGGGTGGTCCAGGGGAAGGCCCATGGTGACGTTAAGCATCTGCAGGGTAATTTCCGCCAGGCGCTGGTTGCTGCTCAGGTTGTTGTGCAGGGTAGCCGATGTAATCTGGAGTTGTTCCACGTCTTCCTCTTCTGCCAGGCCGTTCTCGTAGAGCTTCTCGGTTTCAAACAGGTTTTTGTCTACGGCGGCAATGTCTTTTTCCAGCAATTCCACACTTTCGCGGGCCAGCAGAACATTCCCGTAGGATTCCACCACGGCCCGGCGCACTTCCTGTTCGGTTTTTTCCCGGTTGTTTTGGCTGTAGCTCAAAAATGCCCGGGTAGCCTGGATTCCGACGATATAGGAACCGTCGAAGATCTGTTGGCGCAGGGTGGCCGTGGCACTCATGGTCCGGGGCGGCCCGAATACAATTTCCTCGAAGGTGCCGGGTTCTCCCCCGAAGAACTCGGCCGGGATCAGGGAAATGGGTTGCTTGAGCTGGTCCTGATAGCTTACCGCCCCGCTGATCTGCGGCAGGCCCGATGCAATGGTCTCCCATTTCTGCTTTTCGGCATCCGCGATATCGCGGTTCGCATTGATGGCGCTGTAATTGTGCTCCAGAGCAAAGGCCACCGCTTCCTCCAGGCTAAAGGCCACGGGGGCCTCCGCCTCCTGATCCGCGGATTGTGCGGTCAGGGGGGGTGTGCCTGATTGGGTGGCAGGGGGTGTCATTTCTTGGGCATATCCCGCCCGGGCAATCAGCAGGGCAAGGATTCCGATACGAATCAATCGCATTTATTCCAGATTTGAGTTGATGATTTTATTGAGGACTTTCCGGCCGTCGGGTGTAACGATGCCCCGCAGGTGGTATTCCAGATAGTGGTCCATCAGGCCCGGCATCGGAAAGTCGGATTTCGGAAAAAGGTCTTCGTCATTCAGGCTGGTTACCCCTGCAAAATAGATGCGGGCAACAAAGCCGGGATCCAGGTTGGCCCGGTAGATCCCCATCGCCATCCCCCGGTTGATGTTCTTTAACACACACTCCTTCATCATGGCGAACTTCTGTTCGTTGAGGGATTCAAAAATTCGGGGATAGTATTTGCGGAGCTGGTACTGGGGGGAGGATTTCTCGTCCTTCAGGTGGGTCAGCGCAAATTTCTTGATTTCGTATAGCTCCTCGATGGGGTTCAGCCCTTGATCGGTAATACAGGTGATGCCCAGGGAGATCTTCTCGAATAGATTGCAGGTGCATTCGTGGATGAGTTCCGTCTTATTCTTGAAATGCAGATAGATCGTCTTTTTGGAAATCCCCAATCGTTCGGCCAGGTCGTCCATGGTGACGCTCTTAAAGCCGAGTTGCAGGAACATCTCGCAGGCGGTATCGATGATTTGTTCTTTCATAGGGGGGCAAATGTAGGGTGGAAACTTTAAAAACAAAAAAAGTTTCCAAGGTTTTACGATTATTTAACAATCACCTTACCCAATCCGGGTACACGGGACACATTCAGGAAGCTGTTTCTTCGGAGGGCGTGACTTGCAGCTCGGATGTATCCGGCCCGGCAGGGAGCGATAGCAGCGCCAGGCCAAAGGCCCTATCGATCCGTTCCCGGATGCTCCTCGGCCGGGGCATTTCCTGTTTCATTGTTCAATCTTTGGATGTAGTTGTTAAAGGCAGTTTCCCCCTCCTCGTTCCAGAATCGGTCGTAGTAGGCCCATTTGTCCTTTGTTTCGAAAACCCGGTTCCGGCAAACGGGCCGTTCCCCGCCTTTTCCGGATTTCTTTTTGCCGCCCCCCGAACCGTGGCCGCCAAACCCGAACAGCAATTTGGCCAGGACCAGGATGCCGAAGGCTTTCCAGTAACCCACCGTGGGGAGTCCGAACAGCTCGGGCATCAGCCAGTTCCAAAGCAGCATAAAGGCATAGCCCACCAGCAGGAAGATTCCAATGCCCAACAGGATATAAAAGAATATTTTAACGCCTTTAGCCACCCCCCGTTTGACGCGGGCCTCCATCCGCTTTTCCATATGTTTTCCGTAATCCATGACTTTTGATTTTTATTTGTAAACCGTTTTGATATCTCTCGTAATGATTTTCACTGCCTTTTCAGGCATAAAATTTTTCTGCAGGATCGACAGCGCCCGGTGCCTCCGGGACATAAGTGTCCCCGGGGAGATCCCGGTCATTTCGGAATACTCCCGGTAGGAGTAGCCCTCAAAATCCACAGCCAGGATCACCTCCCGGTAGTTGGGCTTCAGGTTTTCGATCCCCACTTTCAGTTGCCGCATCGTGGATTCCGGGTACCTTTCGGCCGACTCCCCGTAAAATCGTTCGGCAAATTCCGACCAACGCTCCTCCAACCGCTCATTATCGCTCTGTTTCCCTTTTCGCGTCCGCATCACGTCGATGATCCTGTTCCGGACCGCGCGGTAGACAAACCCGGCAATATTGTTAATTTGCGAGAGGTCGTCTGCCCTGGAGAAAAGCCGCAGCGCCACGTCCTGGATGATATCCTCGGCATCCCGTTCGGCCGTGTCGTCGATGCGGGAACGCACATAGCCGCTGAGGGATTCGTATTCGTCCCGGAAGAATCGGTTCAGGTTGTTGTAATTGTCCTTGGCTGGGGCCATCGGGTTGATTTAGTTGCCGGCTTGCACCTGTATAGACGAAGACTTCCGATTCTATTGCATATTTTTCGGAAAAATTCGGAGGCTATGATTGAATCCATCGAGCAGTACCGCCAGTCATTTGACGATTATCTGCAGAAAATATTACAATTCGGGGAGCCGGCCGGGCTCTATGAACCCATCGGGTACATCATGGACCTGGGGGGAAAAAGGATGCGGCCGGTCCTGGTCTTATTGAGCGCGGAACTATTCGGGGCCCCCGCGGAGAATGCGTTGCCCGCTGCGGCCGCGGTGGAGATCTTCCACAATTTTTCCCTGGTACACGACGACATAATGGATGCCGCCCCGCTCAGGCGCGGCCGGCCCACGGTCCACCGAAAATGGGACCCGAATACCGCCATCCTCTCCGGCGATGCGATGCTCATTCGCGCCTACCAGCAGTTAGACGGCTATCCCCCGGAACTGTTCCAGCCGCTCACCCGGCTGTTTTCCCGGACGGCCCTGGAAGTTTGCGAGGGGCAGCAATACGATATGGATTTTGAGTCCCGGGATGACGTGGGCATCCCGGAATACCTGCGGATGATTGAGTTCAAGACGGCTGTGCTCCTGGGCTGTGCCCTGCAAATGGGGGCCATCATCGGCGGCGCGGAGGTAGCGGAACAGGAGGCCGTTTACGATTTCGGGATCCGGCTCGGCCTGGCTTTCCAGTTGCAGGACGATTACCTGGACGTTTTTGGAAACCCGGAGACGTTTGGCAAACAGGTGGGGGGCGATATCATTGAAAACAAAAAAACCTATCTCTACCTGCAGGCCCTGGAGCGTTGCGGGGCAGACGATGCCCGGGAGCTCCGGGACCTCTATTCGGTCCGACCCACCAACCCGCAGTCCAAGGTAGACCGGGTACGCCAGATTTTTGAGACCTGCGGGGCCGACCGGCAGACCCGCGATCAGATTGGCGGTTACACCCGCGAGGCATTTGCCAGGCTCGATACGCTTACCGGAAACCCCCGGGCCAAGGCGGCGTTGCGCGATTTTGGGGAGTGGCTGCTCAGCCGAGACTTTTAAGGGAGGAACGCCACAAGGCGCGGATAAACAAGCGTTTCGGACAGGCCGCAATAATCCGGAGGTCTTCGCCCAGGGAAGTCTGCTGGTGCAGGAAACGCAATATCCGGGTGGGGGGGACGCGCCTGAAGAGGGCGGAAAACACCTCGCCCCCGCGGGCATTGTTGCCCGCCAGCACCTCCAGCAACACCAAATCGTAGAACCAGAAGCGGTCCCGCCGCGCCATTTGCAGGCGCTTCCCGGATTTGAGGGCCTTTACCAACCGGGGAACCAGCTGCGTACTGTTCCAGAAGGTGTAGCCCGTGCTTGGACGGGCCCAGCCCCCGGCAATCCCGATATGGGTGATATGTTTGCTGTCCCGGGCCGTAAAATCGTTGCAGGTCATCGGGATGCTCCCGCGTTCTTTTTCCAGGATTTCATATTCCCCGACCCCGTATTCCTCCTGGAGGTACGCTTCAATGGCTGCCTCGTATTCCCCGGGTTCCAGCAGGTCTTTTGAAAAGAGCGTGTATTCCAACAGGGCCTCCGTCGGGGAGTCCGGGAGCACATACATAAAGCGCGTGTTTCCGCGCTGCGGGATGCCAAAATCCATAAAGGTCGGGGTGTCCGGATCAAAGACCGGCCGGGGGACCCGGACGCGCCACCCGATAAAATGCTGGCGAATCAGCGGATAGGGGCGCCCGGGGAGGGGCGGCTGGGAAAACGGGACGCTGCTGAAAACCCGGGAGGTTGTATAGGAGGCCCGGGACGTCTTCAGAAAGGCGCCATCGGGGCGCTCCTCAACATGGTTTACCGCTTCGCGAATGACATGGATATTCGGGCAGGTGGCGATCTTTTGGTAGTAGGACGCGTAAAAATCTTCCCCGCGGAGCATTTTGTAGGACAGCGGAAGCAGGGGGAGCACCCGGTCGATCCCGGTTCCCCGAAAACGCATCCGGTCCCAGCGGGTTTCGATCAATTCGTCGAAAGCGCCCTCGCCGGACTCCCAAAAGCACCAGGTCCGGTCATTGCCTTTTTGCTCCTGTTTCTCGAACAGGGCAATCCGCTTCCCGTCAAACCAGGTGTCGCGCCCCATGGCTTCGGCGAGCAGGAGGCCGGAGGCCCCGCCCCCGATGATGATAAAGTCAAAATGTTCCATAGCGGCAGAAAGGCCCGGGTCCAAAAGTACGAATTCGGCCGTGAAACGCCTGCCGCTGCGAGAGGGCGGAATATCCCCGGCAGGCGGAATGCCCGGGCAAGCGGGATTGCCGGCTCTTGCAGGCGGCCTTCAGAGCTGGTAACGCAACCCGGCAAATCCGCGGATCCCCTGGTTGGGCCCATAGACATAGGCGGGGTCAAAAGTGAGGCCATAGGGATTGCCTTCCGAGGGTACCGGGTCCCCGGACGCGTCGAATTGCACCTGTTTGTCAAAGGGGTCCCCGGCCCGGGCAATCAGGAAGGGCGTACCCCGGTTCGGCGTCCAGTTCAGCAGGTTCTTGACCCCCGCATAGATTTCCATATGCTCGAGCCCCTTGAAGGTGAACTGGATGTTTTGGATGCTCCAGGCAGGGGAATATTCCGGACGCGGGTCCAGGTCCCCTGCCAGGGGCAGGCGCATGGGGCCATAGAGGTTGCCCGTATAATCAGCCGTCAGCTGCAGCGGGCGGATGGGGAAGGAGACGCTCCAGGTGGCCGAATAGCGCTCGGTGAGCACAGGTCGGCTGTTGGTCCCTTCAGCGTCGACGCGAACGTCCTGCAACGTGGTCCCGGCAGCCACCCGCAGGCCATTGGCGAAGGCCGCATCCAGGTTGAGGCTGAACCCCCGGGAAACGGACCGGCCATCCAGGTTCCGGTAGAAGATCCGGTTGGGGTCCGAATCGTAGTCGGGCAAAATCTGGTTCGAGAAATCCGTGTAGAAAGCCGAGGCGTCCACGCTAAAAAAGTGCCCGTCGGGCGTGTAGAATTTCCTGAGGTAATTCAGGTTGAGGTTCCAGGATTGTTCCGGGAGCAGGTCCTCGGCAATCACCACGTCCCGGGCGCCGGTAAGGGCCGCGTGGTCTTCCGTGAACAGGTTGACTACCCGGAAGCCGGTCCCGAAGTTCAGCCGGAGGAGTTCGTGTTCCCCGAGCTGGAGCTTTACGGCCCCCCGGGGGGTCCAGATACTCCCGTGCCGGGGATCCTGGTCGTATCGCAGGCCGGCCAGTAGCGTGTGTTTGCCGGAGAATCGGTATTCGTCCTGGGCAAAGAGGCTCGGGATCCAGACCCGGTCCGGGTCATTGCCCTGAGGGGAATCCGTAGCCGGGGTATTGTCGTCGTAGTAGTTGTACCTCAGTGCAGCCCCTACCAGCAGGTCGTGGTTCCCGGCTGTCTTGTCCCAGCTCAGCTGCCCAAAGCCGATCCGCTGGTCGGCCAGGTAGGGGAGGTCGCCGTACCAGGAATCCTGGCGGTGGTCGTTATAGGATACGGACAGGAGGAGTTTTTCGGGCAGGGGCAACTGGTACCGGCCGAGAAGTTCCCAGCGTCGCGTGTAGATGCTCTCCCCGTAAATGGAATCGGTTCCCCGGAATTCCGGGGTCCACTGCATTTCGCCCCCCCAGCGGTCTTCGTAAAAAAATCGCCCTGCCAACGAGAATTCCCGGGAAGAATCCCGGGTGAAATTCCATTTCTGGAAGACGGAGATCCGATCCTGCAACGTGACGTCTGTAAAGTTGTCCCCGTTGTTGTCTGTCGGCACATCGTAGTTAAAGTAGTTTATACCGGTGAGCACCCGGGTGTTCTCCCCGATCCGCAGGGAACCCCCGGCATCCAGGTTGTATTCGCCCCAGCCCGTGGCAAAGCCGTCGGCAAAGAATTCCGGGGCCGTCAGCGCATTTTTTGTGATGATGTTAATCAGACCGCCCACCGCTTCGCTGCCGTATAGCGAGGAGGCTGGCCCTTTGACAATCTCGATCTGTTCGATCAGCGCATTCGGGATACCCGACAACCCGTATACGGTACCCAGGCCGCTGACAATCGGCATGCCGTCTATCAGCACCAGGGTATACGGCCCCTCAAGGCCGTTTATGTGGATATCGCCGGTGTTGCACACGTTGCAATTGATCTGCGGGCGCACCCCGTTTACGGCCTGAAGTGCCTCAAAAACGTTGGCAGTTGGGTTCTTCCGGATAAAAGCGGGGGAATAGACTTCAACAGGTACCGGGCTCTCAAAACGGCGGACTGCCTTGAGGGTTCCGGTAACCACTGTCTCGTTCAATTGTTCCGCCCGGGGCTGCAACCGAATCTCGAGGCGGGAGCCCGCCGGCCCCACGCGGACCGATTGGCGGTGGGTCCGATATCCTACGGCGGATACCACCAGGGTATGCGTGCCATCGGGGAGGTCCTCCAGGCGGAACTGCCCGTCCACATCCGTGGCAGTTCCCGTTTCCAGATTCCGCAGGTAGACATTCGCCAGGGGAACGGGGCCTTCGGAATCCGTTACCATTCCCCTCAATTCCCGATCCTGGGCCAGGGCGGGTGCCAGGCCAAGGAGCAGGCTGATAATCGGGAGGATACAGCGGATATTCATGCTTACTAAAATAAAATTTAGACAAAGCTAAAAATTTGTTTTTACAATTAAAAATGTATTTTTGCTTTAACTAAAATTTCAACGTTTACCCCGGATGACCCATTCCGAAGAGAATTACCTGAAAGGCATCTACCACCTCTGCAAGGGGGGCTCCGTGGCGGTGGCCACCAATGCGATCGCCGCCCAGATGGACACCAAGCCCTCCTCGGTAACCGATATGGTGAAGCGGTTGTCTGAAAAGGGCCTGGTAGACTACCGGAAGTACCAGGGGGTTTCCCTGACCGAATCGGGGAACCGGCAGGCATTGAAGATTATTCGAAAACACCGGTTGTGGGAGTTGTTCCTGGTAGAAAAGCTCGACTTCAAATGGGATCAGGTCCACGAAATAGCCGAACAGCTGGAGCATATTGAGAGCGAGGTGCTGATCGACCGGCTGGATGCCCTGCTCGAATACCCGGACTACGACCCCCATGGCGACCCGATCCCCGATAAGAACGGGGTGTTCAAAACCCGGGAGAAGAAACTCCTCTCGGCCATGCCCGTGCCTTCGGAAGGGCAATTTGTGGGGGTGAAGGATTCCTCGGCGACCTTCCTGAGGTTCCTTGACCGGCATCGCATTGCACTGGGGAAAAAGGTATCCATCCTGGAAAAAGAAGAATTCGACAAGAGTATGCGCATCCGGCTGGATGGGGAGGCGTTCCGCATCTCCCACCAGATCGCGTCCAACCTGTATATCAAACCAAACAATGCCTCATGAAAGCAGTAGTAGACTACATGCAATCCATCGACCCGATCCTGGCGGCCTTCTATGCCACCCTGTTTACCTGGGGGCTTACCGCATTGGGAGCGGCCCTGGTTTTTTTCTTCAAGACGATGAACCGGGCCGTCCTGGACGGGATGCTCGGGTTTACCGGCGGGGTGATGGTGGCTGCGAGTTTCTGGAGCCTCCTGGCACCCGGTATTGAAATGAGCCCGGGCGAAGGCTTTGAAAAAGTCATGCCCGCCGCCGTCGGGTTCTTGCTCGGGGCTGTGTTTATTTTCGGTCTCGATAAAATCCTGCCCCACCTCCATATCAACTTCAAGGAAAGCGAAGCGGAGGGGATCGATACGGGTTGGCGGCGCACCACGCTGCTGACCCTGGCCATTACGCTCCACAATATCCCGGAAGGTTTGGCCGTGGGGGTTTTGTTCGGCGGGGTGGCCGCCGGGTTTGAAGGCGCTTCCATCGGGGGTGCCGTGGCTCTCGCCCTGGGCATCGGCCTGCAGAATTTCCCGGAAGGCTTTGCCGTGGCCATGCCGCTTAGACGCTACGGCCTGAGTCGAAAGAAGAGCTGGCTGTACGGGCAGGCCTCTGCCATGGTGGAACCCGTCGCAGCCGTTCTCGGCGCCTGGGCAGTCCTCACCTTTCAGCCAATCCTGCCTTATGCGCTGTCCTTTGCAGCCGGGGCAATGATCTTTGTGGTGGTTGAGGAGGTTATCCCGGAAACCCAATTGGACAAATACACGGATATCGCCACCATGGGCTTTATCGGCGGGTTTATCATTATGATGGCCCTGGATGTAGGCCTGGGATAAACGCGGCCCTGGGATAAAAAAAACCGGCCTTCGCGGCCGGTTCCTTTTATCTGTAGTCTGCAAGGCTATTGCCTGAGTCTGCCAGGCTATTGCCCGCCTTCGCTCCAGGGGGGTACCACCCCGTTGGAACGGGCGTAGGCAATCAGCTGCCCTTTGTGTTCCCCGTTGTGCTCCAAAACCACCAACAGGCCCGAGAGCTTGTTCATCTTGGCAAAGCCAAAATCGACTTCTTCCCCAAAACTGCCCGGGTCTACCATTTGCAGCTTTTCATTGATGAATGCGGAAGACTTCTTGTAGGTTTCGATGATGTTGTCTTTGCCTTCAATGGCCTCCATATTCATGATGTCCACGCCTTCTGGCGGCGGGAAGCCCATGCGCATGGCGATGTAGTAATTGGCTGCCGCCGTGTGCAGAATGGTCTCGCCTGTGGAGCGAACCCCTTCGGACGGACGCCACCCCATTTGTTCTTCGCTGAATGCCCCGGCCAGGTCCACCATCTGTCCCTGAACCCGCTCGAGCATCCCCGAAATTCCCGGGACAACCACTTCGTCCTGGGCTGTAGCGCCGAAACAGACGACGCCCATGATTAAAAGGATAATTTTTTTCATTTTCAAAAAGGTTTGTTTTCGTTAGATCCCCACAGCCTCCTGAGCCGCAGGCATGTTCAATATACGAAATTATCGCGTGGGTCCGGGGGCCATTTGTTCGCGGGACCTCTCCGATAAAACGCAGGGAGACGCCAAGGGTGAAAATAACGGCTGCCGACGGTAATTTTTTAAACGGAATCTCCGTTAGAGGTATAGCGCCCCCGGCGAGTTTCCTTCAGACCGGACCGCGCAATACGATTAAACAACAAGGTACAATGGCCCGAACCAAGCGATCGGTTTTCTGGAACCTCCTCCTGGTAGCCTGCCTGGTGGTATGCGCCCTGGCTTTTACCGCACATTACCGGAACTGGACCCGGCTGGAACCGCACCGCATGCAGCTCCTCTCCGGGATCTATTACCTGGATTTGCCCTATGCCGAGATCAATAGCGTGGGTTGGGTGCCGAAATTGCCGCAGCTGGAACGCCAGAGTGGATTTTCGGCCGGGGCCCTGGAGAAAGGGGTCTTCAGGGATTCGTTACAGCCGGCCCGGCCCGTATACATTTTGGTAGATGACCTGAGGCAGGATAAAATCGCGGTGCGCTACCGCGACAGCCTGACGCTCTATCTCAATTTTGCCGACTCCGCCGAGACCCATTCCGTCTATAACCTGCTACTGGCCAAACACGAGGAGTACCGCACCCGGGAGCCCTAGAAGTACGATGCAATCAGGTACGTACGCTGCTTACAATTCGTTTTAAGCTTTCAAATCGATCCATATAGCCAACCGCAATATTGTATGCCGCCCAAATGATATGCAAACGGGCTTTCGGGATTTACCCGTTAGCTGTATTTTTGGCCGACTGAACGCAAACGGTTATGAGAAATATCATCGGGTTGATCACTTTGCTGGCTACCTGGGCGCTGCCGGCCCAGAACCGCCTGGAGATCGAAGTGGAAGGGGTAGAGGCCTCGGAAGGTGAGATCCAGATAGCCTTATATACCCATGAAAAGGACTTCCTGTCCATGGAGGGGGTATTTCGGGCAGATAGCGTAAAGGCCAGTAAAGGCACTACGCTGATTTCTGTGGAGGACCTGCCGGCGGGGACCTATGCCCTGGCCATTTTTCACGACCGCAACAGCAACAAAAGGCTCGATACGAACTGGATTGGCGTCCCCAAGGAGCCGCTGGGCTTCTCCAATGCCCGGATGCGGACCTTTGGCCCGCCAACTTTTGAGGATTGCATGATGCACGTGCAGGCAGACGCCCGGATAACGATCCGCCTCGAATAACTAGCCCCCGGATTTGGTGGTGATCACGATGACGCCGTTGGCCCCGCGGGAGCCGTAAAAGGAGGCATCGGACGATCTGAGCACCTTAATGGATTTGACATCCACAGGTTGGACAACATTTTCGATTTGACGGAACGAATTTCCCATGGCAAGGCCATCCAGCACATAGAGGGGTTCGGTTTGGGACCCCGACATGGAATTGGCACTTTTGGAAAGAACGGGCACCCCGTTCTGTATGGAGATGCCGGGCAGTCTGCGGATACGGGTGATCAGCGGGATCACGGCGCTGTTCCGCTCGTCCATCTCGGCTTGCATATCGGTGATTTCCCCATTGGGATTGCCGGATTTAGAGCTGCCGCAGGAAGCCCCCAGCAGGAGGGCGGCCAGCAATAGCAGGGCAGTAATATTTTTCATATAGTGTATCGATTTAATGGCAGCCGCAATCGCCGTCCCCGCAATCCCCGGATTTCTTAGCAGAAGGCCAGAGGAATTTGCGCACCAGCCAGGCAATGGCCAGGGCAACGGTGAGGTAGGCGAGTATGTTCTGCAAATTCCATTCCATTATGCGAGTATTTGGTAGGCAGCGAAAGCTACAATATAGGCAAATGCGCTCATAAACACCAATTGGAGGATGGGCCATTTCCAGCTGTTCGTCTCGCGCTTGACGATGGCCAGGGTGCTCATACACTGCATGGCAAAGGCGTAGAAGAGCAGCAGGGAAATCCCCGAAGCCAGGTTAAAGAGCGGTTCGCCCGTATCTTCCTTCACCTCGGCAGCCATCCGGTTCTTGATGGTTTCCTCCTCGTCGCTGCCCACGCTGTAAATCGTCGCCAGCGTCCCGACAAAGACTTCCCGGGCAGCGAAGGAAGTGAGTACGGCAATACCGATCTTCCAGTCGTACCCAAGAGGTTCCACGGCGGGTTCGATAAACTTGCCCATCCGGCCTATAAGCGAATGCTCCAATTTGTAGCCGGCGATTTCCTGATTCACCGCCCGCACCTCCAGCAACGACCGAAATTTTACAATCGAATCCTGAACGCTGCCAACGGGCACCCGACCGTCAGCGGGCGTAACCCCCGCCCGGAGCGTACTGCGGTATTCCTGCATTTTCTGGTCCATATACGCCTTGCTGTACTCGCTGAAGCCCTGAGACTGCACCCGTTCGGTCACAATCTCTTCGGCATTCCGGAATTCCTCGGAGTACCCGGTGGAGCCCAGGAACCAGAGTACAATGGAAATGGCCAGGATGATCTTCCCGGCCCCGTAGACAAAGCTTTTGGTTTTTTCGACGACCGTATAGAAGACATTCTTCCATAAAGGCCACTTGTAATTGGGCATCTCCACCACAAAGAAGCTCCTGTTCGGGATTTTCAGGATGCGGTTCAGCCCCATGGCGGAGAGGATTGCGGCCAGAAAGCCCACCAGGTAGAGCAGCATAAGCGTGAGGGCCTGGTAGCTCAGCCCGATAAACCGGCCTTCCGGGATCACCAGGGCGATGATGATCAGGTAGACGGGCAGGCGGGCGGAACAGGTCATAAACGGGGTCACCAGGATGGTGATCAGCCGTTCCTTCCAACTCTCGATATTCCGCGTAGCCATCACGGCCGGAATGGCGCAGGCGGTCCCCGACATAAGCGGGACCACGCTTTTGCCGCTCAGGCCAAAGGGCCGCATCACCCGGTCCATCAGAAAGACCACCCGGCTCATATAACCGGATTCCTCCAACAGGGCGATAAAGAAGAACAAAAAGGCGATTTGAGGGATAAATATTACGATCCCCCCGATCCCGGCCACCACTCCTTCGGCGACCAGATCGGTAAACATGCCCGGCGGCAGCGTGTTTTTGATCCATTCACTCGCCGAGGCAAAGCCCGCGTCGATAAAGTCCATGGGTACTTCGCTCCAGTCGTAGATGGCCTGGAAAATCGTCAACAGGATCAGGAAAAAGATCAGGTAGCCAAAGACCTTGTGGGTGAGGATCTTGTCGAAGGTGGCGCGCAAGCCTTTGGCGGCGGCCCAATCCACCTTGTAGGTCTCTTTCAGGACCCCGTTGATAAACTGGTACCTCAGGATGGTCTCCTTGTGCTGCAACCGCTTGAGTTCACCCCGCGATTTGATGTCGTAGGTAGGGGCCTCCCCCCTCAGGTTTTTTTGCAGGGGTGTAAAATTCACATCCTGGGTAATGACCACCCAGAGTTTGTAGAGTTCCTCCCCCGGAAAGGTCTTTTTGAGCCGCCCGAAATACTCCGGGTCTATTACGGAGACGTCTACACAGGGCGAAGCCGGGATTTCCCGGTAGCGTTCAATGTGATTTTTCAGCGTTTCGATCCCCGTATTCTTCCGGGTACTGATCAGGGCAATGCGCGTATTGAGTCGTTTTTCCAGGGCCTCCACGTCCAGGCTGATCCCCTTGCGCCGCATCCGGTCGGCCATGTTGATCACCAGGATGGCCGGGATGCTCAGGTCGCGTATTTGGGTAAATAGCAGCAGGTTGCGCTTAAGGTTCTCCACGTCGCTGATTACCACGGCCACGTCCGGGAAATCCGGGGCGTTCCGGTTGAGGAGCAGTTCCACCACCACACTCTCGTCCAGGGAAGTCGTGTTCAGGCTGTACGTGCCCGGCAAGTCCAGGATATGCGCTTTGATGCCGCGGGAGAGCTTGCAAACCCCCTGCTTTTTCTCCACGGTGATCCCCGGGTAATTGCCAACTTTTTGGTTCAGGCCGGTGAGCCGGTTAAAAACGGAGGTTTTCCCGGTATTTGGGTTGCCGATAAGAGCGACCTTGATGTCCTTACTCATTGGGGGGGAGGGGTTCCAACGCAATTTGGCGGGCCACTTCGCGGCGGATGGCAATGTGGGAGCCGTTGACGTTTATGTAGATGGGGTCGCGCAGCGGGGCCACCTGGACCATTTCGATAATGTTCCCGGGCAGGCAACCCAGTTCCAGGAGCTTTATGGGGAGTACATCTTCGGTAAATTCCTTGATGACACCGCGCTCCCCGCGACGTAAGTCCGCTACGTTCAAACCCAATTTTTATTTAGATTGATTATAAGCAAGAACAAAAATACGTGAAATTGCGGATATCGGAGCCTCCCCGGCCAAAAAGATTCAGGGGAGTGTCCGGAGCGCCGTTAAGCGGTCCCGTCACCGGGGTTCGTTCTAACCCCGAGCAGTTGGGTTGCCCCCGCCTGCCGGGTTGCCACCGCCCGGTCTCCGTGTTGGGCCGGAACACTCAGTCCGGGGCTGCGTAGGAAGCCTGCAGGATTTGCAGCTCCTCCAGCAGGCGCGCCATCTCCTCCCGCCGTGTCCCGTCGTAGGTCCCCCGGATGCGCCCTTCCTTGTCTACTAGGATAAAATTTTCCGTGTGGATCATATCGAAGGGACCGCCGTCCCCGTCGGTCTTTACGGCCATATAGGATTTTCGAGCCAGCTCGTAAATCTGCTTTTTGTCGCCGGTTACCAGGTTCCACTTGGCGTCGATCACCCCCTTTTCCAGGGCGTATTCCTTGAGGCGGGGAACCGAGTCGATTTCCGGGGTCACCGAATGCGAGAGCAGCAGCACTTCCGGCTGGTCGCGGAGCTCGTCCTGAAGGTAGGTCATATTCTCGGTCATGATCGGGCAGATGGTTGGGCAGGTGGTGAAAAAGAAATCCGCAATGTAGATGTGCCCGTCGTAATCGCTGCGGGTAATGGTATCCCCGTTCTGGTTGACCAGGCTGAAATCCGCCACCCGGTGGTATTTCTTGATGTGGCTGATCTCCGCGTCCACGAGTTCCGGGTTAAAGTCGGCCGGCTGGTAGACCGGCAGCACCTGCCGGGGTTCCAGGGCGTTGTACATCAGGTAGATGATGACGCCCGAAACCACCACCAGCGTGATCCAGAAATATTTGTAGCGGAAGAGCAGGGAGCGCATGGCGTGCTTTTTTGCAAAGGTACGCAACGGGCGCATCCCGGTCAAAACCCCGCCGGGCCGCGCGTGCTAATTCTTTCTTAAAGATGTCCGCACCCGGCGGATTTCTTTTTTAAAGCGTTTGTAAAAGTGTACTTTTGTGCGTTTTAAACCGCGAGAAGCCTATGTCTCCAATCCTGATTCAAGCCCTGCAATTCCTCCTCAGCCTGTCGCTCCTGATCGTGCTGCACGAAATGGGGCATTTCCTGCCCGCCAAGGCATTCAAGACCCGGGTCGAGAAATTCTACCTGTTTTTCGATATTAAGTTTTCGCTATTCAAGAAAAAGATCGGCGAAACGGTTTACGGCATTGGCTGGCTGCCGCTCGGGGGGTATGTGAAAATCGCCGGGATGATTGACGAGAGCATGGATACCGACCAGATGAACGAGCCGCCCAAACCCTGGGAGTTCCGTTCCAAGCCGGCCTGGCAGCGGCTGATCATCATGCTGGGCGGGGTAACGGTGAACTTCCTGGTGGCCTGGGTCATTTATATCGGGACCTCTTTTGCCTACGGGGATGCCTATATCGCTGCAGACAGCATCGAAGACGGCTACCACGTGACCAACCCGGTGCTCCTGGAGCTGGGCGTCCAAACGGGCGACAAGCTGGTAGCCATCGACGGGCAGCGCTACGCAAAGTACGACGACCTCCGCCGCAACATGATCACCGCAGACCGGATCACCATTGAGCGGGACGGGGTGGAGCGCGAAATTGAGCTGCCGGAGGACTTCCTCGGCCAGCTTTCCACCGGGGAGGACCTGAGTTTGTTCAACCTGCGCTTCCCGTTTATGGTTGGGGAAGTCTCCGACAGTTCCCTAAACAAGGACGCCGACCTGCAGCCCGGCGACCTGGTGCTTTCCCTCGCCGGGGAACCCGTCAAGTACTACGACCAGGTGGCACCCATCATGGATACCCTGGCCAACCGGACCATCCCGGTAAGTATTGAACGGGACGGGGAAACCCGCACGCTGCAACTGCAGACGGACGAAAACGGGAAACTGGGCATCTACCCCGGGGGCAGCATGAAGCGCTTCTCGGAGATGGGCTATTTCGATACGGTAACCGAGGAGTACAGTTTCGGGGAGAGCATCGCCGTGGGCGGCCGCAAATTTGTGGACCAGATTGGCGGCTACTGGCTGCAATTGAAAAAGATATTTACACCGAGTACCGGGGCGTACAAGGGCGTGGGCGGCTTTAAGGCCATCTTCGACATCTTCCCGGACTTCTGGAGCTGGCAGGGCTTTTGGGAAATCACCGCATTCCTCTCCATCATGCTGGCCGTGCTGAACCTGTTGCCCATCCCGGCCCTGGACGGGGGGCACGTGATGTTCCTGCTCTACGAGATGGTGTCCGGCCGCAAGCCCAGCGACAAATTTATGGAGTACGCCCAGATGGTGGGTTTCTTCCTGCTCATCGCCCTTATCCTGTTTGCGAACGGGAACGATGTGTACAAGGCGTTGTTCAAGTAAGCGGCCCGCCGGATTCGGAAACCGGGGCCTGAAATTATGGAGGGGAACCCCCGGTTGTACAAGCGCCCGGGCGATGAATTTCTCGGCATCTTTGATTGCTCGTAAATAAAAATAATTTATATTTGCACCCGCTTATCAAGCAAAAAATATTCCTCCTTAGCTCAGTTGGTTAGAGCATCTGACTGTTAATCAGAGGGTCCTTGGTTCGAGTCCAAGAGGGGGAGCATTTCACAGGCCGGTTTTCACCGGCCTTTTTTTATTTCATTGGGCTCGAGCCAGCGCACCGGCGGGCACCTTCGCCACTTCGACCCTCATTGCCTTGGATGTGCCGAACCTGAAACGGATAGTTGCCGGACGTATGTTGCTATACCAGGCGCTTAACCATATAGTAGAGGTCCAGGTTTTTCGTCCAGTAATCCTTCTCCTTCCGGATCAGCTCAAACCCGAACCGTTCGTAGAACCGATAGGCCAGCTGGGAGGTGTATACCTCCACTTTTTCGATCCCGGATTCCGGCGTCATACATTGTAAGCAGTGCTCAATCAGTATGGACCCCAGGCCCTGTCCCTTGAATGCTGGATCCAGGAAATCCCAGGTAAGCCTTCCCAGCCCCGGCCCGGAGAGGCAATACCCTCCACTCCCCACAATTTGCTCCTTCAGGGTCAGCACAAAATAACTATCGGCCTGGCGATCCAGATAGTCCCTGAGGTCCTGCAATTCCCCGGGATCGAAGTATTTGGGCGTATTGCTGAGGAAAATGCGCCTGATCTCGGGCCAGTGGGCTTCTTTATAGGGTGTTATCCGGGGTTGCATGTTAGAACTGTATACGGTTTATGACCAATCCCTGCCACTTATCCGGTTGGGGTTTATGGGTGTCCGGATCATAATGTGGCCAGGGGCTGTTGGCAATGTAATAGAATGCATGGTTCGCCAACAACTTTCCGTTGGTGGGTTCCCCCCCGAGATCCAGGTCGTTATCCAGGAGTTGCACGCGTTTTACCTCCCCGGAAGCCTCAATGGAAATCCGGATCAGGCGCATGGGGTTCGAGTTATTCTGAATGCCAATCAGGTTGCGGGAATCCAGAGCCGACAGGCCGTCGATCCCCTTCAGCAAAAATTCGGGCGAACGCAGCCATTTCCTGATGGACAAATCGTTTGCGTCCAGGCTTAAAATACCCTTGATATAGTCCGCGAGGTAAAGTTTTTGATTCGCATGGTTATATGTTATCCCCTGCAGATTAAAGGCATCTGAAATCTCCAGGGTTTGGACCAGCTCCAGGTTTCGGGCGTTCACCCTATAGAGGATGGGGCGCCGGGAATCGCTGATATAAATCGTGCCCTGTCCGTTGGAAGCCATGGACCCCAGGATGGATTCACCCGGTATTTCAAGGCTGCCCTCAACGCTTTTTGTCCCAATATCAATCCGGCTGAGGTAGGATTTGTATTGCTGCTCCGGGTTGTATCCCGCGAATTGGGGGATGACGCTGGTAGTCGCATAAAGGTATTGCCCATCGTCCCCGACCAATAAGCTCAGGGCGGACCCCGGGAGGGAAACTTTAGCAACAAGCCGGTGGTCCTGGCGACTCAGGAAATGGACAGCCCCCTGGTTCACCTCGGAAAGTATGATGTAGTCGGGGGTGAGTGCGATATCCTCAAAATGGTGTTTTTCCGCGAGCCGGAGGAACGTTTCACTCCGCCGTATGGTTTTTGAATACGCCCGGAGTTTTTTATCCAGCTTTTTCCTGAAACTGCCCTGGCGCATGAAGGAATCCACGGCCGGCTTTTGTTCGAATCGGTCTGAGGCATCCCAGCTCAGGTACCTGCCCAGGGCCTGGTATGCTTGTTTTTCTCGCCCGCAGAGGATAAGTCCTTCCACCTCGTTGAGCAGCAGTTCCGGGTGGGAGGGGTGGAGTTGCAATGCCTGCCTTGTCAAGTCCAGATAGCGCTCATAGTCCTTGACCTGAAAGGCTTCCTGGCTTTCCTGGTAGCGTTCTTTTAAGGTCTGGCCCCGGCCGATCTGGGAGCAAATGATTAAAAGCGCAGCAAATAAACAGCCCCTCATTTTTTACCTAAATTTAGCATATCCCACCGGTTGCACGTTTGTTGAAGCCAATTTTCTCTATTTTTAAGGTTAAACTCTATACCTCATGAAATACGCGATTTTCTTTTTAATGCTGGCCATACCGCTTTTAGGGAATGCCCAAAATTCCGACTATAGCGTCAGTTCTTATAAGGACGAGGGCAGAAAAGCTCCTAATACCCATTATATCGGGGAAGCCTGGTTGAACGGGGTTTTGCGGGCCGAAGGAGAGCTCTCATACAATATCACCAAAGCCACTTTTAAGGCGAATTCCACCCTGGATTGGCACAAACACGATGCCCCGCAGGTGTTGATCGTTGTGGAAGGCGAAGGCTACTACCAGGAACGTGGCAAAGACCCGATGCGCATGAAGGTCGGGGATGTCATAAAATGTGAAAAAGAAACCGAGCATTGGCATGCATCCTCCAAAGAGCACGATGTGACCTACCTGGCCATCTATACCGGGGAGACCACCTGGACGGAAGTTCTTACGGAGGAGGCTTATGATGCCGTGGCTGAGAAATTGAAGAAGTAAGCAGGAAACTCCCATAAAAGGTTCCGGTTAAGCTAGAACGGAGACCGGGACTATAACCCTATTGAGAAGCGATCGGCAGTACGAGAAAGCAGCCGTATCCCTGCCGTATCGTGGAGGCGGGTCATTTGCACATTCAGAGTGGAAAGTAAACCTGCCGATCTTCGAGAGAAGCTATCAGTTTTTTTATGGTCACTTCTTCCAGGACCCTGTTGAATTCCGTTTTTCCTTTCCCCACCAGGTCATGCAGGGCACACGGGTTTTCCGAATTGCAATTGCTGATCCCCAGAACACAGGATTCCACATACTGCCCCCCGTCTACCACCCTGACAATATCCATCAGCGTGTGGTTTTTATTTTCTTCAGACAGGTAAAACCCCCCGTTCCTTCCTTTGATGGAAGAAATGATATTGTGTCTGGACAATACCTGCAGGATTTTCGCCAGATAGGATTCCGAAACATGGATTTGTTCATACATGTCCCGGGTCAGGATCTTTTTGGGCTCGCTGGAATGCAACCCCAAATAGATCACTGCTTTAATAGCGTATTTCGCGGTTTTTGAAATCATTTGAAATCGGGAATTTCTGTGGCAGATTTCACCATACGAAGATTAAAAGATGTTTTTATCCTTTTAATGACAAATATCATGTTTTCCGCGGTATTCCACCGATACATTTGTCGTGTTAAATCTTTCAAAAATGAGAAAAATACTAATAAGCATGTCATTGCTCGTCGGGTTGATCACCCTTAGCTGCGGTGAAAAGAAGGAGAATAAGGAAGCTGATGGGTTCAAGATAGAACGCAAAAGCTCCCAGGATGCAACCAAGGCCGAAACCCCGGCAACCGAAGGTGTCAAGGCCTCTGAAAGGGTGGACCTCACCAATAAAGGCGTAGGCCCCATTACTTCGGTGACCCTTGATCCCGAGATTGACCAGGAAATGGCCGCGGAAGGGGAGGCCGTATACAATCAGATGTGCCTGGCCTGCCACAAGGTCGGCAAACGGTTTATCGGACCGGCCCCCAATGGTATTTTGGAACGCCGGACCCCGGAGTGGGTAATGAACATGATCCTGGCACCTGAAAAAATGGTCAAAGAAGACCCGCTGGCGAAAGATCTGTTAATGGAATTTAACGGGTCGCCCATGGCAAATCAGGGCCTTACCGAAGAGCAAGCCAGGGCCGTACTGGAATATTTCAGAACCTTAAAATAATACGATATGAAAACAATCAACCAAACCTTTTTTTGGTGCATTATTTTGATGGGCCTCACCATTATGGGATGTAAATCAGACCCTGAAGCGTCCGCACAGGCAACAGACTCCGGTTCAGGCGTTGAGGTGTCCAAGGAACAGGGCCAGGCCTTTATCAAAGATGAAGCATCCGAGCCGAACATCCTGAATATTGCGGCCGGGTCGCCGGACCACACGACGTTGACTGCAGCTGTGCAGGCAGCGGACCTGGAGAATGCCCTGGTCAATGCCGGGCCCCTGATGGTCTTTGCCCCCACCAATGAAGCCTTTGACGCCTTGCCCGCAGGGACGGTGGAAGACTTGTTGAAACCCGAGAACAAGGACGCTTTGGCCAACATCCTGAAATTCCACGTAACCCCGGGGAACTACGACAAGGAGTTTCTAAAGAAGTTTAAGAAACTCGGTCAGGCCAACGACCAAAGCGTCCCGGTGGAAGTAAAGGGCGACGATGTCTATGTGGGGGGCGCTAAAATCGTAGCCAGCGTTCCTGCGAGCAACGGGATTATCCACGTGGTGGATAAAGTCATGCTGCCTCCGCAATAACCTAAAATCCAAGCAACATAATCCTAAATAGAATTTGCATCATGAAACATATTAAATCAATCATTGGAATAACCCTTTCCGGAGCAGCCCTGCTGTTTTCCGGGTGCAATCAGGGCGGCGGGTCTTCTAACGGTGCCCTCACATCAAGTGCCGCGGAAAAGGTATACGTAGCTCCGGGGGAACAGGATGAATATTACGCGTTCCTTTCCGGGGGTTACAGTGGAAACCTGACAGTTTACGGCCTTCCTTCGGGGAGGATGTTCAAGGAAATCCCGGTTTTTTCCCAATTCCCGACCTCCGGTTACGGGTATTCCGAAGAAACCAAGCCCATGCTCAACACCTCCTACGGTTTTGTGCCATGGGATGACGCTCACCACCCGGATATCTCCCAAACCAATGGGGAACTGGACGGTCGCTGGATTTTTATCAACGGAAACAATACCCCCAGGATCGCTAGGGTAAGTCTGAGCACCTTCGAAACCGAAGAAATCATCGAGGTGCCCAATAGTGCGGGGAACCACAGTTCTTCCTTTATTACGGAAAACACGGAATACGTGGTTGCCGGAACCCGGTTTTCAGTTCCCGTCCCGCAACGGGATATGCCCATCAATGAATACAAAGGGAACTTTAAAGGTGCCCTGACGTTTATTACGGTAGATCAGGAACACGGGCATATGGATATCAAATTCCAGCTGCTGATGCCCGGATTCAACTACGATTTATCCCACCCCGGCCGCGGGAAATCCCATGGCTGGTTCTTCTTCACCACCTACAACACGGAAGAAGCCAGCACGCTGCAGGAGGTGAATTCCTCCCAGAATGACAAGGATTTCATCGCTGCCATCAACTGGAAGAAAATCGAGGAATATGTAAATAACGGCGGAGGCACCAAAATGCCGGCAAACTACGCCCACAATGTTTACGACGAGAGCACGCATATGGCCACCACAACCATGGAGAAGGAAGTGCTGACCGTAAATCCTGCCGAAGTCCCCGGGGCAATCTTCTTTTTGCCGACTCCAAAATCCCCCCATGGGTGTGACGTAGACCCGTCAGGGGAGTACATCATCGGCAACGGGAAACTCTCTGCCGACCTGACTGTGCATTCCTTTGACAGAATGATTGCCGCCATCGAGGGGGAAAAGTTCGACGGGGAAGCCTACGGCATCCCGATCCTGAAGTTCGAGGATGTCCTGGCCGGCACGGTTAAAAGCGGTGGCCTCGGCCCGCTCCACACCGAATTTGACGCCGATGGCAATGCTTACACCACTTTCTTTATCTCCTCTGAGGTCGTGAAGTGGAAATTAGGCTCCTGGGAAGTGATAGACCGGAAGCCCACCTTTTATTCTGTTGGCCACCTGATGATTCCCGGAGGGAACTCGCGTAAGCCCTTTGGCAAATACGTAGTGGCGATGAACAAGATCACCAAGGACCGATATCTGCCCACAGGGCCCGAAATGGAGCACTCTGCCCAGATATACGATATCTCAGGTGAGAAAATGGAGTTGATCTACGACTTCCCGACACACGGGGAACCGCACTATGCCGCTGGATGCCCGGCGGATCTGTTGCGGGAAAATTCCAAGAAAATCTACCGCCTGGATGAGAACAATCACCCTTATGGGATTAAATCTCCTGCCGATGCCAGGGTGGAACGGGATGGCCGTGACGTACATATTTACATGTCCACCATTCGAAGCCACTTTACCCCGGACAACATCGAGGGGATCAAGGTCGGTGACCGGGTGTATTTCCACATGACGAATCACGAACAGGATTTTGACGTGCCCCATGGCTTTGCTGTCATCGGCGCCAACACCTCGGAGATCCTGATCATGCCGGGGCAGACGAAAACCATTGTCTGGGAACCGAAGCAGGTAGGGGTATGGCCCTTCTACTGTACGGACTTCTGTTCGGCCCTGCACCAGGAAATGCAGGGGTACGTAAGGGTATCCCCGGCCAATTCGAACCTGGAATTGTCCTGGTCGTTAGGAGAATAAACCGGGTCCCTGCCTTAATTTGTTGGTTCTTTTGGGGAAAGCGGGCTGTGTGAAAACCTGCCCGCTTTTTCTATTGATCAGCATACGCAACGCAATTACAGACACCATGAAAAAAGCAAGTACACTTATGATTCTGGGGCCGCTCTTCCTGTTGGGATTGTATTTCCTGCCCCTCTGGAACATCATGCTGGGGGCTCCCCAATACCCGGAACCCCTTGGGATGAATATACATATCAACGGGATCAGGGGTGTTAGCGAATTTGATATCCAGAACATCGATGGTCTGAATCACTACATCGGTATGAGGACCCTGCCCAAAGACGAAGATATGTGGGAGTTCAGTGCCTTTCCAATTATTGTGGGGGCCATGATAGCCCTCGGTGTTATTGTGGGCGTGCTGGGGTATTTCAAAAAGGTCGGGTATCGATGGTTTTTTGGCTGGTTCCTGCTGATGTCTGTACTCGGGATTATGGGCATGTACGATTTTAATAACTGGATGGTCGACTACGGGACCAACCTCGACCCCAATGCGATTATGAAACTGGAGAATCCCGACGGTACACCCATGACCTATAAGCCACCCCTGTTCGGTCATGTCAAAATGCTCAATTTTGACGTCACCTCCCTGCCGGCACCCGGCGCCTGGATGATGTTTGTAGGGATGACCATGACCCTGCTGGCCGGCTACCTGGGCTGGAAGTCTTCCAAAAAAACCGAATAAACCCAAAAAAGAACTGAGATGACTACTGGATTTTCCCTGAGAATTTTTGCCCGGTTGCCCAGGACCGTGATGTTTTCCGGGCTGCTGATTGCCCTAGCAGCGGGTTGTAAGGTAGCGCCCGAACCCATAGACTACGGCGCAGATGCCTGCCAGTTCTGCAGGATGGCCATCGTGGACCTGCAACACGGGGCCGAAATAGTTACCGATAAGGGCAAAGTGTTTAAGTTTGACGCCGTGGAATGCATGATGAATCACCTCCGGGAGGTGGAGGCCCAATCTGTATCCTTGTTTCTGGTCAACACCTATTCCCGGCCGGGGGAGCTCCTGGACGCAACCCAGGCTTCCTACCTGGTCAGTAAAGGCATACCCAGCCCGATGGGGGAATACCTGACGGCATTTGAAAACGAAGCACAGGCGGTGGAGGCCCAGATAAAACACGGAGGCGACGTGTATACCTGGCAAGAAATCAACAACCGCTTTAAAGATTAAACAAAACCCGAAAAGGGCGGAACCATATGAAAGCGGACCTCTTACGTGCCACCTTTGCTTTTTTACTAGTCTTCGCTGTGGGAATCGACGCGATGAGCGCCCGCACCATTGATGTATGCAAAGATTGCCGGGTAACTTCCATACGGGAGGGCATTCGCCTGGCCGAACCCTATGATACACTGCTAATCGGGAAAGGGTACTACAGGGAATACAATATCCTGGTGGATAAACCCCTGTCGCTGATAGGAGAGGGATACCCCATAATCGACGGGGAGGAACAGGGGGAGGTGATCCGTGTGGTAGCTGACGATGTCCGTATTCAAGGGTTTGCGATTCGCAATGTAGGGGTGAGCTACACCTCGGACCACGCCGCCATCCGGGTGGTCCAGAGTGAAGGTTTTGCGATTGAAGACAATCGGTTTGAGAATTTGTTCTTTGGTATCTACCTGGAAAAATCCCGGGGCGGGGTGGTAAGGGGAAACCAAATTTCCGGCGATGCCGTCGACGAATATAATTCCGGCAATGGCATCCAGCTCTGGTATTCCAACAATGTGGAAGTATCCGAAAACCGGATAGAGGGGGTTCGGGACGGGATCTACCTTGAATTTTCGGATACGATTCGCATCCGGGGGAATGCAAGCAGGAAGAACCTCCGCTACGGGCTCCATTTTATGTTTTCCAACGACAATGTCTATTCGGACAATCTGTTTGAAAACAACGGGGCCGGGGTAGCCGTGATGTTCTCCAAACGAATCCGGATGACCGGGAATCGGTTCCGCAAAAATTGGGGGACGGCTGCCTACGGGATGTTGCTGAAGGAGATCAACGATGCGGAGATCATCGGCAACCTTTTTGAGGAGAATACCGTGGGGATCAATATAGAAGGGTCTAACCGGATCACCTATGAGCGAAACAATTTTGTCAGTAACGGCTGGGCCATCCGGGTTTTGGGCGCCTGCTATTCCAACAACTTCCACCGCAATAATTTCCTGTACAATTCCTTTGACCTATCCTACAACAGCAATGTAAACGACAACAGCTTTGAAGGGAACTACTGGAGCAACTACTCCGGGTATGACCTGGACAAGAATGGGGTGGGCGATGTGCCACATCGGCCTGTAAAACTGTTCTCATATATTGTAAACCGTACCCCGGAGACCCTGATCCTGTTGAGGAGCCTGTTTATGGACCTGATCGATTTTTCCGAAAGGGTGTCGCCGGTATTTACCCCGGACAACCTGGCGGACAACCAACCACAAATGCGCATAATCAAATGATACAAATAGAAAACGTCCACAAGCGATTTGCCAAAAATGAAGTGCTCAAAGGGGTGGACCTCCAGATTCCTGAAGGCGGCATCTATGCGGTCCTGGGTCCGAATGGTTCGGGGAAAACCACCCTTATCAAATGTGTTTTGGGGCTGGTAATCCCCAATAAGGGCGATATCCGGGTGAAGGGGCAAAAGGTAAAAAACCAGTGGAAATACCGGGAAGAGATCAACTACCTGCCCCAGATCGCCAATTTTCCAGGGAACATCCGGGTGAAGGAACTCATAGGAATGATCAAGGACCTGCGGAAAAAACCCGGGGATGAAGTGTCCCTCATTGAGCTGTTTGGCCTGGAACCCTTCCTGGATAAAAAACTGGCCAACCTCTCCGGCGGTACCAAGCAAAAGGTCAACCTGGTGCTGACCTTTATGTTCGACAGTCCGGTGATTATCCTGGATGAACCCACCTCCGGCCTGGACCCGACTGCCATGATCGCCCTGAAAAATTTGATCCGGAAAGAGCGGGAGGCTGGAAAGACCTTCCTGATCACGACCCACATTATGCAATTCGTGGAGGAGATTGCCGACCAGGTGGTGTACCTGTTGGAAGGAAAGATCTATTACACCGGAACCCTTTCGGGACTATTGGAAAAAACAGGTCAACATGACCTGGAACACGCCATTGCGGCCATAACCAGTGAGAAACAACATGCTTAAAATCCTCAAATACAGCTTTTACGACCTGATGCGCAGCCGTTGGAGTTATGTGTACTTCCTGTTTTACCTGCTGCTCGGATCCGTGTTGTTGTTCCTGAACAACGACCTTTCCAAGGCGGTGATTACCCTGATGAACATCATCATTATTTTAGTCCCGCTCATCGCCACAATTTTCGGGGTCATGTACTTTTACAATTCCCGTGAATTCACCGAGCTGCTCCTGGCCCAGCCCCTGAAACGATCCTCCATATTCCTCGGGCAGTTCCTGGGTGTGGCGGGTTCCCTTACCCTGAGCCTTGTCCTCGGCTTGGGCCTGCCTTTTGTGTTGTATGGCCTATTCCAAAGCGGGGTCATTGTGAACTTTGCCCTTTTGATCCTCATCGGCGCATTTCTCACCTTTATTTTCGCAGGATTGGCTTTCAATATTGCGATTTTTAATGAAAACAAGATCAAAGGTTTTGGTTACGCCGTCCTCCTATGGTTGTTTATGGCTGTTATTTACGATGGGTTATTCCTGCTCGCGCTGATCGCCTTTGAAGAATATCCGCTGGATTCCTTTTCACTTGCCGCCACGGTTTTCAACCCGATAGACCTGTCGCGTATCCTCATTCTCCTCGAGCTCGATATTTCGGCTTTGCTCGGCTACACGGGAGCTGTATTCAAGAAATTCCTGGGGACGCAGCTGGGGTTCCTGATTTCCGGAGCCGTATTGATCCTATGGACGCTCCTGCCGGTTTGGAGCCTGTACAGAAAGGCGAAGAAGAAAGACTTTTAATAATAGCTCACGGTGGGATCCAGGCCGGAACCAAGGCAGTAAAGTCGCCTGTAATTGTTATTTTTAGGCAGCTGAAAAACACACAAAGAAAATGAGACACACCTTCCTACTGCTCCTGGGCGCGTTCCTGCTGCTCCAGGGGATGCCGACCCATGCCCAACGCAATAAATCGAAGAACGCCGACGAGGAAAAAAAGCTGCCGCTCCAGGCTTTTAAGTTCCGGAATGTAGGTCCGGCCTTCCTTTCCGGCCGGATTGCCGACCTGGCTATCCACCCGGAAGACGACGACACCTGGTACGTGGCTGTCGGCTCCGGCGGGGTGTGGAAAACGGAAAATGCCGGCACTACCTGGACGCCCCTCTTTGACGACCAGGGCTCCTATTCCACCGGTTGCCTGACCCTGGACCCGCAAAACCCGGCCATCATCTGGGTCGGGACCGGGGAGAACGTCGGGGGCCGGCACGTGGCCTACGGGGACGGCATCTACCGTTCCAAAGACGGCGGGGCCAGCTGGGAAAATCTCGGGTTAAAGCAGACGGAGCACATATCGAAGATTATCGTCCACCCGGACAATTCCGATGTGGTCTGGGTGGCCGCCCAGGGACCGCTCTGGAGCAAAGGGGGCGAACGCGGGGTGTACAAAACCACGGACGGGGGCGCCACCTGGAACCGCGTGCTCGGCAATGCGGAGTGGACCGGGGCCACAGACCTGCTTATCGACCCGCGCGACCCGCAGGTACTCTACGCGGCTACCTGGGACCGTCACCGGACGGTAGCTGCCCTGATGGGCGGTGGCCCGGGGACGGGGATCCATAAATCCACCGACGGGGGGGAGACCTGGGAGGAACTCACCTCGGGCTTGCCCAAGTCGAATATGGGGAAAATTGGCCTGGCCATCTCGCCCCAGGACCCGGATGTACTCTACGCGGCCATCGAACTGGACCGTACCCAGGGGGCGGTATACCGCTCGGCAGACCGGGGGGCTTCCTGGAAGAAGATGTCGAACACGGTGTCCGGGGGAACCGGGCCGCACTACTACCAGGAGCTCTATGCAAGCCCGCATAAGTTCGACCGGCTCTACCTGATGAACGTACGCGTACTAACCTCCGAGGACGGCGGGAAGACCTTTACCCAACTCAAGGAGGAGGACAAGCACTCGGACAACCACGCCATCGCCTTTAAAGCGGACGATCCGGATTACCTGATGATCGGGACCGATGCCGGCATCTATGAAAGCTTTGACCTGGCCGAGACCTGGAGGTACCACAAAAACCTCCCGCTCACCCAGTTCTACAAGGTGGCCGTCAACAACGCGGAGCCTTTCTACCACATCTTCGGCGGGACCCAGGACAATGGCTCGGCCGGCGGTCCTTCGGCTACGGACGAAGAGGAGGGGATTGCCAACCGGCGCTGGTATAAGACCCTGGGCGCCGACGGGCACCAGTCCGCCACGGACCCTGAGTACAACAACATCATCTATGCAGAAACCCAACAGGGCGGCCTGCACCGGGTAGACCTGACCACAGGGGAACAGGTGTACATCCAGCCGCAGCCCGGGCCCGGAGACCCGCATGAGCGCTTTAACTGGGATGCACCCATCGTGGTTTCCCCCCACAACCCGGCCCGGCTGTATTTTGCCTCCTACCGCGTCTGGAAGTCGGAGAACCGCGGGGATTCCTGGACGCCGATTTCCGGCGACCTCACCCGCAACGAGGAGCGCCTGGAGCTTCCCATCATGGGGCGGCAGCAATCCTGGGACAACGCCTGGGACGTCGGGGCGATGTCCAATTACAATACGATTACCTCCCTGAGCGAATCCCCCGTGCAGGAGGGGTTGCTTTATGCGGGGACGGATGACGGGTACATCGCTGTAAGCAGCGACGGGGGCGGTTCCTGGGACCGCATCCCGGTAACGCGCCTCGGCCTCCCGGCCCGGAGTTTTGTGAACGACATCAAGGCAGACCTCCACGACGCCAACACGGTTTATGTGGCCCTGGACAACCACAAGGAAGGCGATTTCAACCCCTACCTGTTCAAGAGTACGGACCGGGGGCAGTCCTGGACGTCCATCGCGGCCGACCTCCCCGAGCGGACCCTCGTCTGGAGGCTCGTCCAGGACCACGTAAACCCCAGCCTGCTGTTTGCCGCCACGGAGTTCGGGGTATACACCTCCCTGGACGGGGGGAGCAACTGGCAGAAACTGCCCGGGACCCCGAACATGGGCTTCCGCGACCTGGCGATCCAGAAACGGGAAAACGACCTGGTGGCGGCCTCCTTCGGGCGCGGGTTTTTTGTCCTGGACGACTACAGCGCCCTGCGGGAGTTGACCCCTGAAAACCTCGCGGCCCGAGGCAAGTTGTTTACGCCGCGACCCGCCAAATGGTATGTGCCCCGCAGCGAACTCGGGAACACCGGCGCCGATTTCTACCTGGCCGAAAACCCGGAGTTTGGCGCGGTCTTTACCTATCAACTGGCAGATGAATTCACAACGGCCAAAGACGCGCGGCAAAAGGCAGAAAAAGCAGCCAATGAGAAAAAGGCGGACATCCCCTTCCCGGGTTATGCGGCCATCGATGCCGAAAACAGCGAACAGCCCGCCCGGGTCTGGCTCACCATCCGTGACAGCCAGGGGAACGTAATCCGCCATATCCAGCAAAAGGCCTCCCAGGGGACCCACCGCATTGCCTGGGACCTCCGCCACGCAAGTACCGGGGCCATCGATCCGGAGCGCGATTCCCGGGGCTGGTTCAGCAGGGGCCCGCTGGCCACACCAGGCACCTATACCGCCAGTCTCTCCCTTGAAAAGGAAGGTGAGGTTACAGTACTGGATGAAGGGGTGTCTTTTGAAGTGAAACCCATCCGCGAAGGCGTCCTGGGAGGTATGGATTACGACAACTACAATACCTACCGTCAGGACCTGGAGGAAGTGCAACGGCGAATGGAAGTCCTCCGGGATCGCTTTGAACAGGCCGAAACCGCCCTGAAGGGTTTTGAAAAAGCCCTGGCGAAGACCCCGGCTTCTCCGGCCGGTCTGGCAGGTGAAGTACAGGAACTGAGGGAAGCTATCCGGGAACTCCAGATTAAAACCGAGGGCAGCCCGGCCCGGGATGAGATCGGGGAGCGGAACCCGCCCTCCGTCCAGAATTTTTTCGTGACGGCCTACCGCGGGATGAACACCACGTACGGCCCCACGCCCATGCACCGGCAAAGCCTGGATACAGCCAGGGAAATGCTCGGGGAACTGGAGCCGCAGGTAAACCGGATTGCCGACCAGATGGTGCCGGCCCTGGAGCGTAAACTGGAGGCGGCCGGCGCGCCGTATATCAAGGGGAGGGATTGAATTGGGATTCCCGCAGGAGGTTATGGACTCCTGCGGGATCTCCTGTTTACCAGTTGCCTGTACGGGGATTTGCCGGCAGGCCATTTTTCCTATCTTTAGGGAAATCCTTTCCGAATGAAACAATTCCTTTACTGCCTGCTGGCCGGCGCCTGCCTGGTTTCCTGCCAAAAAGAGGGGCCGGAGTCCCGAATAGCCTGGGATACCTACGGGGTGCCCCACATCTACGCCTCCAGCCAGGAGGACCTCTTCTTTATGCAGGGCTGGGCCCAGATGCACAACCACGCCAACCATATCCTGAAACTCTATGGGACCTCCCGCGGGAGGGGGGCTGAGTACTGGGGTCCCTCCAAACTGGCCGACGACCAACTCATCCGGACCATGGGGTTTGATGCCCTGGCAGAGGAGTGGGCCGACTCCCAGGACCCGGAGCTCCGGGAGATTTACGCAGCTTTTGTCGGGGGGATGAATGCCTATGCGGAGGCCCATCCCGAGGCCATCCAACCGGAAAACCGCGAGGTGCTGCCCATTACCCCCAAGGATGTCAATATGCATAGTATGTACGTGGTCTTTACCCGTTTTATCGGGGGCTCGGACCTCGGCAGGGTCCAACAATGGCCGGATATGGGTTCCAATACCTATGCCGTTGGCCCGTCCCGGTCGGCCTCCGGGAATGCGATGCTCGTCCAGAACCCGCACCTGCCCTGGTTTGGGGAATTCCTGTTTTTTGAATCGAATTTGATCCTGGAAGGCAGGCGCATGTACGGCACTACCCTGGTAGGGTTCCCGGGCATCGCGATTGGGTTTAATGAAAACCTCGGCTGGAGCCATACGGACAATACCATCGACAATTCGGATCTCTACGAGGTGGAACTGACCGAAGGCGGATACCTCCTGGATGGTGAACCTACGCCTTTTCAGGAATCTGCCACCACCATCCGGGTGCGCCAGGAGGACGGCAGTCTGTCTGAGGTTGAGCTTCCCCTTCTCCGGACGGAACACGGACCCGTCGTGAAGCGGGGAGACGGCCGCGCCCTCGCCATCCGGATGGTCGGGATGGACCGGCCCAATATGTTTTTACAGTGGTGGCGGATGATCAACAGCAGCAACCTGGAGGAATTCGAGAATGCCTTGCAGATGGCGCAGATCCCGTTCTGGAATGTGATGTACGCCGATCGCTTTGGGGATATCTTCTACCTGTTCAACGGCTTGGTGCCCCAGCGCGGGCAGGATGCCTGGGCGTATTGGGACCGGGTAGTGCCCGGGGGAAAGAGCGCGGATATCTGGACCGAGGTGCACCCCTATGAGGATTTGCCCAAGGTCAAAAACCCGGCCAATGGCTGGTTGCAAAACGCCAACGACCCCCCCTGGACCAGCACGATCCCGATGACCCTCAACCCGGATGACTACCCGGGGTATATGGCCCCGCGCTACATGCCTTTCCGGCCCCAGCGTTCGGCCCGGATGCTGCTTGAGGATGAATCCGTCACCTTTGAGGAACTCCAGGAATACAAGCTCTCTACCCGGTTGGAATTTGCAGACCGGATTTTAGACGATCTGGCCCGGGCGGTGGACAGCCTGGGTTCGGATGGGGCCCGGGCCGCTATGGACCATTTGGAGGCCTGGGACCGGACAGCCGATGCGGAGAGTACAGGCACCCTGTTGTTTTTTAACTGGGCGCAGAAGTTTGGGCCCTACAGGGGTTCCAACTATGCGGTTGCCTGGGATGAAGAAGCCCCCACTACCACCCCGGATGGTCTGGCCGACCCGGCGCGGGCGGTACAACTGCTTGAAGCAAGCGCAGAAGAAATCACCGGGAAATACGGCACCCTGGAGGTGCCCTGGGGCGACTACTACCGGATCAATTACAATGGGAAGGATTTGCCCGCCAACGGCACGGACGGTTCCCTGGGGGTATTCCGCGTTGCATGGCCGGGATCCGGGGACGAAGACCACCTGTACGTGGGTGGGGGCGATTCCTGGGTCGGGGTGATTGAATTTGCGGATTCCGTCCGGGCCAAGGTGCTGCTGAGTTACGGAAATGCCACCCAGCCGGGATCCCCGCACTTCGGAGACCAGCTCGAGCTCTTTTCCCGCAAGGAATTCCGGGACGCCTGGTTTACAGATTCGGCCATTGAGTCCAACACCTCCAAAGTTGAAAAACTCGAAGAAATCCAACCAAAAAATTCCGACTGAATAACATGAAAGAATTTCCGAATTCCCCCCGACTCGCTTACCGGCGCCTACTGAAAGCCTTGCAACATGTCGTTGGCGCGATGCTCCTGCTTGCAATCCTGACGGGCTGCCGGCAGGAGCGGGAGGCCGGCCCCATAATTTCCGGGATCCAGGAAGATGTTGAGGTGGTCCGCGACCCGTACGGCATCAACCATATCTATGCAAAGAACGAGCACGACCTGTTCTTTGCCCAGGGCTACCTGGCTGCCCGCGACCGGTTGTTCCAATTTGAAATCTGGCGACGTCAGGCCACCGGGACGGTAGCTGAAATCCTGGGGGAACGGGAACTCCAACGGGATATCGGGACGCGGTTATTTGCCTACCGGGGCGACCTGGAGGAGGACTTTGGCATGTACCACCCCCGGGGGTCGGCCATTATCCGGGCGTATACTGACGGGGTCAATGCCTATATCGACGAGGCGCTGGCCGACCCGGAATCCCTGCCCCTTGAATTCCGGGCCCTCGGAATCCTGCCCGGGAAATGGACCCCGGATGTGGTGATCTCCCGCCACCAGGGACTGCTTGGCAACAGCGACGAAGAACTGGCTATTGGACGGGCGGTGGCGGCCATCGGGGAGGAGGCGGTGAAATCCCTCCTCTGGTTTCACCCGAAAGAACCGGACCTGCAACTGGCGGACGGAATCGATGCAGCGTCCCTTTCCGAGGACATTTTGAAACTTTACAATGCCTACCGCAAGCCGGTGCGCTTTGAACCGGAAGACCTGGACCCGGGCTTCCCGGGTAGCAGCATGGCATTTGGAAGCTCCGGGGAGCATTTAAACGGGTCCGATCCGGTCGCGGAACCGGTTGGGTTGGAACTGCCTGTGTCCGACAGCCTGTCGATTGGAAGCAACAACTGGGTGGTGGCCGGAGAACGTACTGCCAGCGGCCTGCCGGTAATGGCCAACGACCCCCATCGCCGGATCAGCGTTCCGTCCCTGCGCTACATGGTCCACCTGGTGGCGCCCGGCTGGGATGTAATTGGCGGGGGCGAGCCGGAGATCCCCGGCGTATCCATCGGCCACAACCCCCACGGGGCCTGGGGCCTGACTGTATTCAGGACGGACGGGGAGGATATCTATGTCTACGACACGGACCCGGAGAACCCGGACCGCTACCGGTATCGGGAGGGTTGGGAAGAAATGGAAACCATCCGCGAATCCATCCCCGTGAAAGGCCGCGAGGCTGAGGATGTGACGCTGAAATATACACGTCACGGGCCGGTCCTCTTCCAGGATACGCTGCGGAACAAGGCCTATGCGATGCGGTGCGCCTGGCTGGAGCCCGGGGGGGCACCCTACCTGGCGTCGCTCAGGATGGACCAGGCGCGTACCTGGGAGGAATTCCGGGAAGCCTGCAATTACAGCCATATTCCCGGGGAAAACATGGTCTGGGCGGACACGGCGGGCAACATCGGCTGGCAGGCGGTGGGCATTGCCCCGATCCGGCCAAATTTTTCCGGTTTGGTGCCCGTGCCCGGGGACGGCTCCCACGAGTGGGACGGCTATTTGCCCATTGTGGAGAAGCCCCATGCGTTGAACCCGGATAAAGATTTTATCGCCACGGCCAATCAGAACGTGACCCCCCCGGAGTATGACCGGTGGGATGCCGTTGGATATTCCTGGTCGGACCCCTTCCGGGGTGACCGGATTGAGGAGGTGCTCGGCAGGGAGAAACCGCTCGACCTCAAAGAAATGCAGGCCCTGCAGACCGATTACCTGTCACTCCCGGCCCGCGAACTCACGCCCTATTTGCAAGGGTTGGAACTCAGTGGGCGCGCGGCAGAGGCCCGGGAGCAGTTGTCCGGCTGGGATTACCGGCTGGAGCCGGAATCCGTTGCAGCAGCCATCTATGTGGCCTGGGAAAACCGGATCCGGGAAGCGGCACACGAACAATTTGTCCCGGAGGCTGCCAAACCGCATATCGGGAGCCTGCAACTGGAGCGTATCCTGCAGTGGGTTCGGGAACCCGGCCCCCGATTCGGTGGTCCGACCGGTAGGAATGCCTTCCTCAGGGAGGCGTTTGAACTGGCCGTTGAGGGTCTGGAACAGCGACTGGGAGCCGATATATCCCAATGGCAGTACGGGCAGCAGAAGATGAAGCACATTACGATCCGCCACCCGCTGAGCGGCTTATTGCCGGACCGGCGGGAATCCCTGGACCTGGGTCCCCTGCCGCGGGGCGGCAATGGATACACGCCGGGATCTACCGGCAACAACCTGAACCAAAGCAGCGGGGCCACATTCCGCCTGGTGGTCCCGGTAGGGGACTGGGACCGGGCCCGCGCCATGAACAGCCCGGGCCAGTCCGGCGACCCGGACAGCCCGTATTACGGCAATTTGTTTGAGGCCTGGGCCAGGGACCAGTATTTCCCCTTGTACTACTCCCGGGATTCCATCCTGAAGCACGCGGATGCCCGGATGGTCCTGCAGCCGGAATAATCCCACCCGTAACATGCCTGGTTAGCGTAAGGTGGTCTGGTTTAGTAAAGAACACCAATACGTTTCAATAACGAACGGGCGTACATCCGGCATGTGCTAATTTGGTGTCTCAGGTTTGGAAAACCGGTGTGGCAAGGCTTTGAGTGGGGAAAATCATAAGCCGGGCTGGCCGGCAGCCCGCCTGGCAACAAAAAGAAGGAACGGTTGTGTGCTGCTCCTTCTTTTTTATGGGCTGAATCGGCTCGTCCGGGCACGCTAATGAGCCGTTTGTCGAATAGTGCAAACTTTTGAACGGATTTCAACAACCCGGCCGGCCGAAGATTTATAATTTGTGGAGGAACCCAATGATAGAATAACTATGGAACAGTTAAAAAAGCCAGCCGTTTATTTCCTGCTCTGGTTATCCTCTTTACTCCTTTACGTATTGGTATTGTAATAAAATGAATGTATACCGGCAGTACGATCCGTAACGATTCGTGCGGAAGCCGGAAAATAAAATGCATAAAAAAAGCCCGCCAGAAATGGCGGGCTTTTTTTTTATATCTGGTGAATCGTTGTGCCCCGGCTGTCCGGTGGCTCAGTAGCTGCCGGTATCCCGGGCAGGGAGCGTGGCCCGCTACCAATTCGACTCGTCCGCTTCCATATAGAAACCATTGCGGATTTTAAACTGCCGGAGTTTTTCCTTGATCCGCGATACGGAAGCGTCTTCCCCGCCCTGGAAATAGTGTATTTGGCGATGGTTCATCGGGATAAATGGCTGGACCTGTTGGTCCCGGTCGCGTCCCGGGGACTCTGAGGCCCTGTCTGTAACCTTTGCGCGGCTGAACAAGGTCCGCAACAGGATCAACAGGCAAACCCCGCTGATGATCCCGACAATCAAACCGGAATAAAACTCATAGGTCATAGGATTCTTTTTTTTCAAAATTACCCCAAAAGCCGTGCCTCGATTGATGTAATTCGGGAAGAAATTATCCTAATTCGTTGGAATGTGCCGGATTGATGGCCCGGAAGACTCCTATCGCTACCGGGGAATCACTACGGGTTTGCAAGTGCGAATTCATAATATTTACGGGGCTTTTGGTAACTAATTGTAATCTTATAAGATTGTTTTAACATCTGTTTTGATGCGGGAAAGCGTAAATATTGCATACGTCCGGTCATTGGGGAGATTAAGTTTTATCCGTTTTCCCGGGCTGGGACCAAAGCAGAAACCGATCATGTTGACCATTTCTATCAAGGCAAATTCCATTTCCGAATACTTTGCACAGGTGCAAAATGTTCTGGGCGGGGAACTGACCGATTACTGGGGCGAATACGTCCTGGATATAGACAACCAGTACGCCAGGGGATCCCTGCGTTATCGGGAATTCGAATGGGGTGCCAGCGTCTTTGACTACGACATTGTTTTTCACCAGCCAACCGTATTTCGCATCTGTACCATACGATATAACCCGATCCACTTTGTCTATTGCCTGGAAGGTCATAGCGAACACCGTTTCGGGCACGAATCCGAAACCCGGAAATTCGAGCAATTCCAATCCGTGATCGTCACCGGTCCGGCCGAAGGGTTTCAAACGGGGGAATTTCCAGCGGGGGTGCCGTTGAAGATCAACTCCATCCGCATCGACCGCGAAAAATTCATCAGCAACAGGCTGCAGGTGGTCGAAACCTTAAACCAGCGGCTCTACGACGTGTTCCACGATGTTGAAAGGCGGCAGGCGTTTGCCTACCAGGGATCGTATAACCTGGCCCTGGCCCCCCTGGTGGAAAAATTGTATAGCCTGGAATCCCGGGGCCTGATCCGCATCATGCAGATAGAAGGCCTGATACTCCAAATCCTCTCCGCCCACATCATGGACCACGAAGAATCCATGGCCGGCACAAACGGTAACGTACGGGTCCTGAGCCGGGAACTAATGATAGTCCGGGACATTGCACGGCAAATTTCTGAGCAGGTTGCCGGCGATTATTCGCTCCCTGCCCTGTCAAAGGCCACCGGGCTTTCCCAGTACAAACTGCAGGAAGGGTTTAAAAGCCTCTATACCCGGACCGTGGCGGATTACGTGCGGCACGTACGCCTGGAAACGGCGCGCAACCTGTTGCGGAAGACGGATATGAACATCAGCGAGGTGGTTTATTCCGTGGGTTTTAACAGCAGGAGTTATTTCTCGAATATATTTAAAAAGCAATACGGCCTCAGCCCCAGCGATTTCATCAGCAAACTCAGGCGGACGGGTTCGGATTAGCGTATGAATCGCACCTAGATTCGGCGACCTGTTTTGCACGGCTTGCACGGCTAAAGACCGGTTTGCCGGGGAAATTGCGTAAATTTCCCGGAACAGATCGTTTAAGCTAAAAACCATGGGATCCATCCGGCTCATTTTCCTGTTGCTGCTGACCTTTCCGGTGAGTCATGGACAGTCGGATGCGGCATTGCGCCCAAAACTCGTCGTGGGCGTGGTGGTGGATCAGATGCGATTTGATTATCTGGAAAAATACCGTGAAAATTTCGGCGATGGGGGCTTTCTGCGACTCCTCCGCGAAGGTTACTCCTTTGAGAATATGCAGTACGACTACATACCTACCGTAACCGCGGCGGGTCATGCCTCCATTTACACGGGTACCACGCCTTCCGGCCACGGGATTATCGGGAATTCCTGGTACGACCGGGACGCGGGCCGAATAGTTGACAACGTAGGGGATACCACCGTGCAAATTATCGGATCGCTGATGCCGAATGGAGAAGGCCGTTCACCGGCGCGGTTGATGGCGCCAACATTTTCGGACCGTCTGCGCGAATGGGCGGGGCCGGAGTCGCGGATTATCAGCATTTCCCTGAAGGATCGGGGGGCGATACTGCCCGGGGGCCACCAGGCGGATGCCGCCTATTGGCACGATTGGGAAACCAGTCCGGGTTATTTTGTTTCCAGCACCTATTACATGGACGCGCTCCCTGCCTGGGTGGAAGATTTCAACGCAGCGGGTCTTTCTGAAAACTATATGCATCAGACATGGACCCCGCTGCTTCCCTTGGAGGCGTATAAGAACAGCTCCCCGGACGACAACCCATACGAGGTGGTCCTCAAGGGCAAGGATGCCCCGGTTTTTCCCTACGACCTGGCTGCGATGCGCAGTGAATACGGGGAAGGGCAACCCTATCACAACATCCTCTGGGCCACGCCCTACGGGAATGAACTCGTAAGGGAATTTGCCCTGAGGGCCCTGCGGTCTGAGGAGCTCGGAAAGGATTCGATTCCCGACTTTTTAGGGATCAGTTTTTCAACCCCCGACGTGGCAGGGCATACTTTTGGCCCGCAATCGGTGGAAATGGCAGATATCTACCTGCGGCTCGACCGGGATATTGCCAAACTCCTCCAGGCGCTGGACCAGGAGGTCGGGCAGGGCCGGTACCTCCTCTTCCTGACTTCTGATCACGGCGTCCATCCGGTGGTATCCCAGGCGCAGGAACAGGGACTTCCTGCAGGGTTGGCGGTACTTCCCAGATACCGTCAGGATCTGATGTTCCATCTGTCCCTTCGATACGGCGCTTTTAATTGGATTGAATCGTTTGGCACCGAACAGATCTATCTAAACCGCAAACTGGCAGAAGAAAAGGGAATTCCACTTGCGGAAATCCAGCAGGTCGCCGCTGCATTCATGGCTGAGCAACCGGGTGTTCGCTATGCCCTGACGGCATCAGACCTGGCAGAGAAAGCGATGGAAGCCCCACTGCCGGCCATGTTGCAGAAGGGATTTTATGCGAACCGGTCAGGGGATGTGCTACTCGTCTACGAACCAGGTTATGCGCCAACTATGAATTATCGAATCGCCGTCTCCGAAGTTCGAGGAGCCACCCATGGTTCCGGATATGCCTTCGACACCCATGTGCCGCTGTTGTGGTTTGGCGCGGGGATTCCACAAGGTTCCACCGACCGCCTGGTGCATCCGGCCAATATTGTCCCGACACTGACCCGTGTGCTCAATCTCACTCCGCTGCCCGGGGCGGCCGGCCAGCCTCTTGACGAGTTACTCGACTGACAGCACCTATTGGTCCCGTGCAGCAACCAGGATCTGCTCCCGGTAGGACGTATCGTCCCTGAGAATCTGAAAAAAGTTTTCGAGGAAGTCGCGGGTGTTCTGGAATTGCCGGCTATTGTGAAAATCGTCCGCCATGGAATCCAGATAGGCCATCACCCGGGGTTTCAGGTCCAGGTATTGGCGACGCACCGCATCGAAGACCTGCGGATCCCGCTTAAACCCCCTGAAGAGTCGTTGGGTAACCTTTTCAATGTCCAGGTTATCGCCCTGTACACTGGAAACAACCGCATAGTGGGCATTTACCATGCCGCTCATGTCGAAATCATACGGAATGGGGATGGCTTGCCGGCCATCGACGAATATAAGTTTTTCGTTGTGTTGGTAGGCCGATGAGAAGTCCGTATTGCCAATCATAAACTGAAAGAAATCGTTCTGTACGGAGCTCAGATGGTCTTGTTGTAAGGGGTGTACGGTCCGTTTCAGGCGTTTACCCCGGTTTCGGTCTGCCACGTTTGCAATATCCTCGATCATAAACGCTTCGAGTTCATAGGCTTTTTCGTTCCGCTTCTTCTGGTCTACATATTCCAGCCGCATCCGGCGTGTACGGAAGTGGAACGGGGTGACCATCTCATAAAATTTGTACGCCAAGTATTCCTTCAGGACGTAGTCGGCGCAGTCGTCGGTGGGCGCACAGGGCAGGACAAATTTCAGTTCCTTAATGCCTTCAAATAACGTTCCCCGGGCAGCGGCCTTTTTGATCCGGACTTTAACCGGCGCGAGAAAACAGTTGGCCTTCCGCCAATTTCCCCTGGCGCGAATGCGGACTTCCAGAGAATCCCAGGTCTCGTCCCCAACCCGGTAAAGCAGCATCGTATTCAGATACGTACTGTCGTTCGTGTCCCGGATCAGGTCGCGATTGGAGTAACTCAGCCGAACGTCAAGCCGCTCGGTGCTGCTGAAAAGCGGTTTGGCTGCGCCATCTGCCGGCTCTTGTTGACCCAGGATGGCGCCCGGAAGCTGCAGGAGCAAAATCAACAGGCATCCCAGTAATCGGGATTGTATTTTCACTATCTTAGACGTTAACAATGCTTTAAGATAATAAAAATTTACGCCATAAATATTTATTTGTCCATTATTAATTGGCGAACACTCAGGGTGTTGCTGGCTTCTGCTTTGGTCACTTTTCTGGCACTAGAATTCCAGATTGCCTACAATGTGGACCTGACTTTGCTCAGTATTGCCATTGTTTTCCCATTGGTCTTTTCCATCCGCGGCTCGTTCCGGCGCAGGGAAAAAGCACTTCAGCATTTCAGCCAGTTCCGGAGCGCCCTGAAAACCCTGTCGTACTACATCGGCAGCAACGAGGCACTTCCCCAGGAACAGAAAAACCACATGGCGGGGTTGCTTTCCAGCATCAGCGACAAAACCATCGAACACCTGGGCAGGAATGACCCCTCCACAAAAGCCGTAGATGAGAGCATCAACCACATCCATGAATACCTGCTGGAACTCGGCGCCTTGGCCCCCGTCAAACTCAAGGACCGGGTTTTCAGGTTTTTAAACGACCTGCACGAAGGTTTTGAAAACCTGCACGCCATCAATATCCACCGGACCCCGGTGTCCCTCAAGGCGTACTGCCTGATATTCATCTATCTGTTTCCGTTGGTGTACGCCCCGAACATCCTGATGAATATCGGCACCACCCATCCGGACATTGTCGTATTTTTTATTGTTTTGCTGACGCAGTTTATCCTGGTAACCCTTTATAACATCCAGGACCAATTGGAGTATCCCTTTGACGAGGACGGGCTGGACGACATCAAATTGCAGAATTTTAAAATAGACCGCTGAGGCTGGCGATGGATTGGTTTGTCCCGGGAATTACGCGGGTGTTCAGCTAAGCTCCAGGACCATCCGGTAGTCGTCCATGATAAAGCCATCCCCAATGTCCTTGACGGTGCCTTCCCCTTTTTCGAACCCCATGCGCTCATAGGCCCGGATACTCGCCGAATTGTCTTTGTTTACCGTCAGGGCTATTCGCCGGCAGTCCCAGTCCCGGGCCTGGTTGCGGACATGCTGCATCGCTGCTCGTGCCAAACCCCGCCCCCGGTGGCTTTTCAGGACATAGATCTTGCTCAGGAACAATTCCTCCCCCTGCTTTTTATAAGCAAAATACCCGGCAGGCTGCCCGCGGTCTTCCAGCAGGTAATAGCACAGGCCCGCGGCCGACTGCCGGGCGATGGCGCCGGCAGTCTGGAATTTGCGCAGCATATAGTCTACCTGCGGCTTGCCGATGATGGGGATGTAGTGTTCGCGCCAGATCGTATCGGCTAGTTCTTCAATCGCCGCATAGGCTTCCGGGGAGTTGGCAAATAGTATCTGTGTCATAAGCGTTCCACAAAGGTGCAATGCGAACCAGGCGCCTTCAAATATACAGTTTGGGCCTCATTTAAGCCGGTGGCGGGAATTCGATTAATTGGCTACATTTACGCGACTGACACCAAAAATGCACGATTCATGAAAATTTTCCGCTTTCCTTTTGCTGGTGGCCCCCTGGGTGTGCCAGCGGCCAGGATCCTCACGCCTGTGATGTTGTTGGCCGGCATTTATATATCATCCGCCCAGCCGGACAGCCCCGTAATCGGGCGCTGGGACCTCACCGTTTCCATGGACGGGCGCGAATTGCCCTCCTGGCTGGAAGTGAAATTATCCGGACAATCCACGCTGGTGGGATACTATGTAAGTTTCGCAGGTAGTGCCCGGCCCATATCCGAGGTCCACGCCGACGGCGGGAGTTTCTCCTTCAGCCTGCCTCCCCAGTGGATCGGAAACCACTATATGCATGTACACGGAAAAGTTGAGGGCGACACGATCAGCGGGGAACTCCTCTACCACACGGGCACGAGCCATTCCTTTAAGGGTGTGCGGGCCCCGGAACTGCTCCGGGAGGAGCCGGAGGCCTGGACCCCCGCCCGCCCCCTGATTGCAGATTCGGGCCTCGACGGGTGGACCACCACCCCGGGGAGCGATACAAACCAGTGGGAGGTTGTTGACGGCGTACTCAACAGCCCGGCTTCGGGCGCCAACCTGATGACTGTGGAAAAATTTGACGACTTCAAGCTGCACGTGGAGTTTCGCGTCCCCGAAGGCTCCAACTCCGGGATTTACCTGCGGGGGCGGTATGAGGTGCAGGTGGAAGACAGCTACGGGAAGCAGCCGGAGTCTATCTACCTGGGTGGGGTTTACGGCTTCCTGAGCCCGAATGAAATGGCCGCCGCCCGGGCCGGGGAGTGGCAGACATACGATATCACGCTTGTGGGCCGCCGGGTCACTGTTGTGTTGAATGGCAAGACGATCATCCACCGGCAGATCATCCCGGGGATTACCGGGGGTGCCCTTGACAGCGCAGAGGGCGAACCGGGGCCCATCATGCTCCAGGGGGACCACGGCCCGATCTCCTATCGGAATATGACCGTATCGGTGCCCGCAAATTAAACCAGATATTACCTACCCGGGCCCGAATCCCATTGACCGGATCCGGTTCCTGCCAATAAAGACCAACAAAATGAAAAGATATTTCCTCCTGGCCGGCCTGTTGAGCCTGGCCTTTTCAACTTCCTTCGCTCAAGAAATCAACGAATATCTGTCCCCTGTAAAATTCCGGAACATCGGACCGTTCCGGGGCGGTCGCTCCACGGGGTCCTCCGGGGTTGTCGGCGACCCGCTGACGTATTACATGGGGACCACCGGTGGCGGGCTCTGGAAGACCACCGATGCCGGACAGCGTTGGACGAATATCTCCGACGGATATTTTAAAACCGGTTCTGTCGGGGCCGTTACGGTTTCGGAGAGCCACCCGAACGTGGTCTATGTCGGTATGGGGGAACATGCCCCCCGGGGGGTGATGACCTCCTATGGGGACGGGGTATACAAATCCGTGGATGGCGGGAAGACCTGGGAGCACCTGGGGCTGGAACTCACGCGGCATATTTCGCGGATCATCGTCCACCCGGAGGACCCGGACCGGGTATGGGTGGCCGCCCAGGGCGCCCTGCACGGCCCCACCCGGGAACGGGGCATCTACAAATCCGAGGACGGGGGAAAGACCTGGAAAAACGTCCTCTTTGTCAATGAACTCACCGGGTGCAGCGACCTGTCCATGGATGTACACAACCCACAGGTGCTCTATGCCGCCATGTGGGAACACATCCGTAAGCCCTGGCAGGTAGTCAGCGGCGGGCCGGGCAGCGGGCTCTATAAATCCACCGACGGGGGCGAGACCTGGAAGCAGATCCATAAGGGGCTCCCCGAGGAGAAAGGTAAAATGGCCATTGCCGTGTCCCGGGCCAACCCGGACCGGCTCTACGCCGTAATCGAAAGCGACACGCAGAAGGAAAAAGGCGGGCTTTTTACATCTGCAAACGCAGGGGCGAGCTGGAGCCGCGTGAGCGATGACCACCGGCTCGTGCAGCGGGCCTGGTATTATATCGAAGTGACCCCGGACCCCGTGGATGAACACACTGTCTACGTCTTAAGCGCCTCTGCCTACCGCTCCATCGACGGGGGGCGGAACTGGGAGCGGATCCGCACGAACCACGGGGACTACCACGATTTGTGGATCAACCCGAAAAACCCGAAAAACATGGTAATTTCCGACGACGGGGGGGCGGAGATCACCTTTGACGGGGGCAGCAGCTGGTCGCGCCAGGACAACATGCCCACTGCCCAGTTCTACCGGGTAGCCGTGGACAGCCTCTTCCCGTACAACCTCTACGGGGGGCAGCAGGACAATACCTCGGTCAAGATTGCCAGTATCGGGATGGGTTCTTCCGGGATCGGCCGGGAGCACTGGAGCCCCTCGGCCGGGGGGGAAAGCGCCTTTCTGGGCTTCGACCCGAACGATCCGAAAAAGGTCATGGGGGGCAGTTACCTCGGCTATGTGGAGCTGCTGGACGTACCCTCGCAAACGGGGACCCTGGTGATGATCGAACCGAACCTCTACCTGGGGTTGCCGGCCCGGGAAATGAAGTACCTGTTTAACTGGAACGCGCCGATTATTCGTTCCATGCACGAGCCGGACACGTATTACCACGCGGCCCAGTACGTGCTGCGGACCCGGGACCAGGGGATGAGCTGGGACGTGATATCCCCGGACCTCACCCGCGATTTGGATGAAAAGCAAGGCAATGGGGGAGCGCCCTACACGAACGAGGCGGTGGGGGCCGAAAACTACGGGACGATTTCGTACCTAATCGAGTCGCCCCATGAACCCGGCACGATGTACGCGGGGAGCGATGACGGTATGGTCCACATTACCCGGGACGGGGGTGCTACCTGGCAGGACGTGACGCCGAAAGGCCAGGGAGAGACCCTGGTCAACGCCATCGAAATTTCCCCCCACGACCCGGGTACCGTTTATATCGCCACCACCCGGTATAAATTCAACGATTTTCGACCCGGCCTACTGAAAAGTACGGACTACGGGAAGTCCTGGACGGCTATCAACCGGGGGATCCCGGACGGGGCCTATACCCGGGTGGTCCGGGAAGACCCGGTCCGAAAAGACCTGCTGGTGGCCGGCACGGAAACGGGCCTCTACCTGTCCTATAACGGGGGTACGGATTGGGAACGCTTCCAATCCAACCTGCCCGTGGTGCCGATCACCGATTTGCAGATCCGTTTTGGCGATTTGATCCTGGCTACCCAGGGCCGTTCGTTCTGGATCTGTGACGATATGGCCCTGTTGCGGCAGGTCCCCGGCCGCCCGGATGGGTTGAAACTCTATACCCCGGGCGATGCGATCTACCCGAACTGGTACAGCTCCATGGACGGACCGGACCCCAACGGGACTCACCCCTTTGCCGGGGTCAACCCGCCCAGCGGCATGCCGGTGTATTACCAGCTGCCCCAGACGGTAGATTCCACGGAACTGCGGCTGGAAATCCGCGATGCCTCCGGGAAGCTGGTCCGCGCGTTCAGTTCCCAGGCCGACGACTCCTACAAGTCGTACGAAGGGGCACCCCCAAGGCCGCCCGTCCTGCCCAGTCAGCCGGGGCTCAACCGGTTTGTCTGGGACATGCGGTACCCGCCCCTGCCCGGGGCACCCGAGGTTTATATCGAGGGCAGTTTCCGGGGCCACCGGGCCATCCCGGGTACGTATACCCTGGAACTTATCCACGGGGATACCCGCCAGAAGGCCACGGCCTCTATCCTGCCGAATCCGGCCCTGCCCACTACGGAGGCCGAGTTCTCAGACTATCATGAGTTTATGGAAGGGGCCGAAGCTACCTATCGGGAAATGACCCACATGACCAATGGCATGCGGGAAGTTCGCATGCGTCTGAAGGACCTTATCGGGCATTTGGAAGAAGCCGGGAAGCCCGAACTCGCCGGGCAGGGAAAAGACCTGGCTGCGGAGATGGACCAATGGGATTCCACCATGGTGCAGCGGCTTTCCAAGGCCTATGACGATGTGGAAAACTACGTAAACGGGTTTACAGCCGAATACCTGACCGCCCTGAACCACGGGGACAGCGGGATCCCGAGGGTTAACAAGGGGACTAAGGAGAAGATAGCCGCCCTGAACCAACGCTGGGCGCAGCACCGCGCAACCGCCCGCCGCATCCTGGATTCCCGGGTACCTGGCTTTAACGCGGCGCTTCAGGAAGCCGGGATCGGCGCCCTGTACCTGCCGCCCATGCCCTGACGCAGCAACCGGAGATCGCCGGCCCGATCTCCGGCTGTTTCCGGTTAACGAGAAAAGGACGTGTTTGGTCAGGAGGATTTCCCGGGGCTTTGTAAATTTGCGTACTTGGTTGATTCAGAACACTGGGGAATGATATCCAAGCCGATTTTTCTACGCCTGCTGGCGGGTTTCCTGCTGGTTTCCTGTTGGGGTTGCGCCACCCTGAAACAGGAAGAGGACCCCTATGCCGAAACCTGGGAATCCGTGGTGGAATCGCAGAATTGGAAATACGCCCTGGAACTGGGGCCGGATGATGCAGCGGCCAGGCAGGAAGCCTATTTTGCCCTCCCGGACTGGACGGACGGCAGCTCCGCTTCGGCCGACCCGGAATTTGTGGAGACCTATCCGAAACTGGTCAGTCGCGCCTATTTCCGGCTGATCGCAGAGGCCATGAAGGCGGACCGGAGGATACGCAGGTCCTTCCAGGAACTTTCCCTTGAAATCCGGAATACCGATTCGAAACCCAGCCGCAAACTCCAGCGGGACTATGAAACCGCGCGCAGGCGATATATCGCCCACCGGCAAATGCTCGAAGGGCTGCTTGCCTGGAAGGCTTTCAACACCTACGGGTCGGACGACCTGGAATTCTTTATGCGGGAACAACTGCGGCCCTCCCTGGCGCTCTACCGCAAAGGCGCCCAGCAGGAACGCATCCTGGATTACCTGATGACGGAACTGGCGGACCTCTACCACAAACCCGAGGAGGGGATCCTCGATAATTCCCTGTAAACTTTCATACATTTTGTAAATAAGACTTGACATATTGGATTTTTTGCATATACTTGTAAAGTATGTTTTACAAAAAGACAAACATTAATTACAATGCAAACCATCGATATGAATCAAACAACACGTAAACAACAACTAAGGAACCTGGGAGCCTGGACATTTGCCTGGGTGCTTTCCACGGCCCTGGTGGTTTTCGGGGCCGAATTTATCTGGGATGGCAATCCGTGGATCACCATCGTCGCACTGGCGGTAAATATCCTGGTGGGTATCGGCATGATCCTCTCCAACCGGCGGTTACTGGAAAACTGCGACGAACTGGAGAAGAAGATCCAGCTGGAATCCATGGGCCTGACCCTGGGCCTGACCCTGGTGGTGGGTATCGCTTTTTCGATGATGGATGCCACGAACCTGATTCCCTTTGACGCAGAAATTGCGTTTTTGGTGATGTTTATGGGCATTTGCTACATGCTGGCCATCTGGTTCAATAACCGGCGCTACCGGTAATTCATAAAAGCCAGATCATGAAAAACACCATCCGCGTCCTTCGCGCCGAAAAGAACTGGACCCAGGAACAGCTGGCAAGTGCCATCGGGGTATCCCGGCAGACCATCAACGCCATCGAGAAAGAGAAGTTCGACCCGAGCCTCCCGACCGCTTTTCGCATCGCCCGGTTGTTCGAAAGGCCCATCGAAGCGATATTCACCTTCGAAGAATAACCGGCATCCGCCGGGTACCTGCCCTGCCATTTTTCCATGGGAATTCCATTGATCGAAGATTCGTATCTTCCCGGGAAACCTGACGTATATGAAACGCACTGTATGGGCATTCATCGCCCTGGCCCTGACCCTTTCCTGCAACGGGCCTTCCAAAACCCATGACACCCCTGCGGACCCGTCGGCCGGATCCGGATCACAATCGGCTGAATCCGGGGAAATAAGTAATGCCCCGGATTCCCCGGACCCCGGTTACGACCCGGAAGCCCGTTTGGCGGAACTCGGCATCGACCTGCCGGAAGCTGCCACCCCCGTGGCAAACTATGTCAATGCGGTCCGCTCCGGCAACCTGATTTTCCTGGCCGGAAAGGGCCCCAAACAGGCAGATGGCACCTATATTACCGGACAGGTGGGCACGGACCTTACCGAGGAGGAAGGGTATGAGGCCGCCCGGCTGACGGCCATCAACCAACTCGCCGTACTCAAGGCGGAACTCGGCAACCTGGACCGCGTGGTGCGCATCGTTAAGGTACACGGCATGGTGAATGCCGCACCGGGCTTTACCAACCAGCCCGAGGTGATCAACGGGTTCTCGGACCTGATGGTGGCGGTTTTCGGGGACCGCGGCAAACACGCCCGGGCAGCCGTGGGGATGGGTTCCCTGCCGCGGAATATCTCCGTGGAGGTGGAAGCGGTGGTTGAGGTGCGGGATTAGGCTGCTGTCCCATTATCCCATACGAACTACTCCATCGTTCCGGCGGACTTTGGCAACACGGGCTTCCGGGTTTCAGTCCCGGCTTTCACCTTCAGCCCGAACAGCGGCCTTAGAAAACCGATCCTGCGAATGACAAATTCATAAAGGAGCATACAGATCACCCCGGTAAATACCGTAATGCCCAGGAACTTGAGAAATGGCGACAGCTCCAGGGGCAGGATGAGCATGGCCGCGGTATACAAGACCGCCATATGGATGATATATACCGGATAGGCAGCCTGGCTCAGGTAGCGCAGGGTTGCGCCCGGTCGGTTCAGGTATTTATACCCGAAGCCAAAAATGCCGAAGATCCACAGGTTGGATTCAATCGCCATGAGGTACCCCGGGGCACTCAGATTGAATTCCAGGAATCGGAGGGTATACAGGGATGCGGCTAGGCCAATATACAGCCACCTCCATTTGAGAACCGTTTGCCAGAAGGGCTTGCCGATCAGCACAAAAATGAATCCGAAAAAGAAAGCCAGTAGCCCGATAAAGAAACCATGCCAGGTCTCGGCATACAATTCAAAAGGCCTGGGCCGGACCAGCAGGGCTTCGATGACAAAAAAGGAAATGACGCTCAGAGGCCCCACGGCCTGCCGCATCAGGTATCTCAGTTTTTGAACGAATTGCCCCTCCTCGTGCTTTTTCAGGTAAAAGAACAAGGGGGAAAGCAGTAACACATAGCAAAAGATATTCCCGAGGAACCAGAGGTGCCCGGCATGCGGGTAATAGCCCAGGGGCAACCCGTAGTATTCCTGGAAGACCAGGAAATGCAACGGGGCGATGGCCAAAAACCCGAATACGAAAGGCAGGAGGATCCGTTGGCTTCGTTCGCGCAGCAACTGCAGCCAGTTGCGTTTGCGGATGGCAAAACAGACCCCCATCCCGGAAACATAGAACAAGAGCGGGATGCGCCAGACGTTCAGCAGCGTCATGGGCTTCCAGATAGCCTCCAGGGGCTCCTCTGTCCCAATAAAACCGACGAGCATCGCCCAGGGCTGGAAAATGATGGCTATGTGATAGACCAGCAACAAGCCGATGGCAATTACGCGCAGCCAGTCGATATCGTATCTTCTTTGAGGTGTCATGGCACGGATGGTTTATAAGGTTACTGCAACATCATGGCGATCACCGGGCGGGTTTCCTCGAGTTCCTCCATGTTTAGTTTCAGGCCCAGTGCCCCCAATTGCGACTGCATCATCTCATAGATGGGCTTGACGTCCGAAAAGGAACCCATGACGGATTCCCTGGGTGTTGACCCGAACTTATTTCGCACGGTTTTATCGGCGTTCGCATCCAGCAGGGCTTGTACGATTTCGACCCGGCAGAAGAAGGCGGCGGCGTGGAGTGCAGTGGATCCGTCATTATTGGTAACCGAAATGTCGGCACCGCCATCGATCAGGGTCTCGGCAATTTCAGTGTGCCCGAAGGTTGCTGCGGCTATCAACGGATACCCGCCCATGGGGTCCTGGGAATCGAGGTCCGTTCCCGCGGCGACATGCTGCTTAACTGCATCGAGGTTGCCATAGAGGACGGCTGTATGGATATCCATTTCGGGCCTGGCTACCCCGGTTTGTGATTTCGCATCCTGGCAGGATCCGGCGCTTGAAATGAGTAGCGCACCCAGAAAAGCGGTATAGATAAGCGATTTCAACGGTTTGATCTTTAAAGTTTTCATTGTGATTGTTTTTGATGTTCCTATTTGTTTCTACAAAGATCGGGTAGGGGTAAAGGCCCGGCCTATCAGCTATGCGGCCCAATCCATAAAGTTTGGCGAAGGGGTGAAACCTATGTTGCAGCGATATAAATTATGACGCAGACCGTGTTTTTTTGCTAATTTGGACGGGAATCAGCACATCATGCCGGATACCCCATCCAAGAAAGAACATTTCATCTCCCGGGCGGAAACCCTGTTGCTTGAAAATATCGCACGGGAAAATTTTGGAGTATCCGAGTTGGCGGAGGCCATGAACATGAGCCGCTCCAGCCTGCTCCGGAAAGTCAGGAAGCATACCGGACTGTCTGCCAGCCAATTCATCCGGCAGGTCCGGTTAAAGCAGGGGATGGAAATGCTACGCCAGACCACGCTGAATGTCTCTGAGGTTTCCTACCGGGTAGGGTTTGGCAGCACCTCGTATTTTATCAAGTGTTTCCGGGAGCACTACGGGTATCCCCCGGGAGAAGCGGCCGAAAGGGCGCTTGAGAATGCATCCGCCGAGCCAGGGGACAGCCCGATGGAGGCGGGGGCAAGTGCCCATGGGACGCCATTAACCAGTGCAGTGAAACCCCGCTGGAAATCGATCGCGGCTGTAGCCCTGGCCCTGGGTATTCTGGCCTTCCTGCTGTATTTCCTTTCCAGGCCGCCCACTTCCATCGAGGTCGAAAAATCCATCGCCGTCCTGCCCTTCAAAAACGAAAGCAGCGATACGACGAATACTTATTTTGTCAATGGCCTGATGGAATCCACCCTGAACAATTTGCAGAAAATCGAGGACTTGCGCGTCGTCAGCAGGCCCTCTGTAGAGAAGTACCGCCATTCGGATAAAACCATACAGGAAATGGCAGGGGAACTCGAGGTCAATTACTTTATTGCCGGGAGTGGACAGCGGGAAGGCGACCGGGTGCTACTCAATATCCAGTTGATCGAGGCGGCCACGGACCGGCAGATTTGGGCAGAGCAGTACAGCCGTGAACTCGGGGATATTTTCGCCCTGCAACACGAAGTAGCGCAGAAGATTGCTGCAGCCATTGAAGCCATCGTTACCCCGGCAGAAAGGGAACAAATCGAAAAAGTCCCCACGGAGAACCTTGCAGCCTATGACTATTACCTCCAGGCGCTTGAACCCTATCATGCGGGTAACGGGGAAGGGTTGCTCAGGGCCATCGGCCTTTTTGAGCAGGCTATAGGGGAGGACCCGCAATTTGCCCAGGCCTATGCCAATATGGCCATCGCCTATTTTTTACTGGATATGGACCTGGCCGAAAAGAAGTATACGGACCGGATCAACAACCTGGCCGACAAGGCCCTGCTCTATGATTCCAAACTGGCGGAAAGCTTGGTTGCCAAAGCCCTCTATTACATGCAGGTGAAGCAGTACCGGCTGGCGTTGCCGCACCTGGAGAAAGCGTTGGAATACAACCCCAATTCCGTCCTGGTCTATCAATTGCTCTCCGACTATTATGCCCGGATTGTCCCGGATACCGGAAAGTACCTGGAGTATGCGCTTAAGGGGAACCAATTGGAATTCGGGGCCGGGGATTCCATCACCCGGAGTTATTCCAACCTGCACCTGGGCAATGCGTTTATCCAGACGGGATTCCCGGACCAGGCAATGGAGTACATCGACCAGTCCATTGCCTATTTCCCGCAAAACGAATATGCCTCCTTTGTCCGGGTCTTTATTCAATTCGCTATAGACCGGGACCTTGGCAGGATGCAGCGATCCCTGGTCAGGGAATGGCAGAAGGATACCACCCGGCTGGACATCCTGCAGGAAGTGGGCAAGTCCTTTTACTTTCAGGAGGAATATGACAGCGCCTATTATTACTATGGGAAATTTGTCCGGGCCCGGGAAGGCAGCGGGCTGGACATCTACCCCCAGGAAGATTTAAAAATCGGCCGGGTCTTTGAGGCGGTTGGCAGACCGGAAATGGCCGGGGAATTCTATCGCTCCTATGCGGCCTATTGCGAAAGGGACGAGTCCATTTACAAACCGGCGAGCCTGGCTGTCCAATATGCCCATGAAGGGAAGCTTGACCAGGCCATTGAGCAACTCGAGGTCTTTGCGGAGCAGGACAATTTCCAGTATTGGATATTACTGTTTATCGACAAGGACCCGGTAATGGAACGCCTGGAAGGCCACCCGGGGTATGCTGCCGTCCTTCAGAAGATCCGGGACCGGTTCTGGGCGCATCACGAGCGTCTTGAAAAGGAATTAGAGAAAGAAGGGCTGCTTTGACCTGGCAGGTATTCCCGGGGCAACCGCTTCGCTGACTAAAACAGGTCCGCTTCCGGCCACTCCTGGCGGGAGGTGATCTGATCGTTCATAAAGTCCGCAAAAGCGTTGAGGACCGAATCATAGTTCGCATTTCCGGTGTTGAATACGGCAGTATAACAAAATGGGCTATTCACCGAAAGTACAGCGAGCGTGCCGGGAAGGGCGCCGTAATGCAAATAGGTCCCATTTTCCAAATAACTTTCGGCATCACCGAAATCGAGCAAATCGGGAACGACACTGCGGGTGTCCGAGTGAACCGCTATTCGCGCCAGGTCCTTTGCCGAGGCTATCCACCCGCCATGCGAGTCCATGCGGGTTACATTCATCGCATAGGGGTCGAACCAGGAAGAGTTATATAGGACTTCATTTTCAAATCTGTCATCCAGGGTATTGCCGCCTATTTTCATGGCTGAAATGCCCATGGGGGATAGGATTTTTTGTTTGACATAATCCTCATAGCTCATACCCGTCACCACTTCGATGACCCGCCCCAGCAAACAGTATCCGAAATTACTGTAGTAATAGGGGTTGGACCTTACATAGGTGCGTTCATCCAGGACCCTGTCGATCAGCTGCTGGTGACTCAGGGAAACCTCGTCAAACATAATATCGTAGGGCTCATTTTTAAAACCGGATTTATGTTCAACCAGTTCATTCACGGTGATTTTTTCTATTCCGTCCTGATAAGGCGGCGTGCCGTATTGGGTACCCAGCAGCCCGTTGGTTCCAAAAACCCGGTCGCCCATGCTTAATTTCCCGTCCGCTGCCAGCCTGGATATAGCCAATACGGTAATCGGTTTGGATATACTGGCAACCCGGAAGAGCGACTGATCATGCACCGGTGTTTCATCGTCTGCATCCCCGAAGGATTGCAGATAAACCAGCTTCTCATTTCTAGTGATGGCAACCTGCCCGCCTTTTAAACCGCGATTCGCCATAAATGTGGCTACGGCTGCGGTGAAATCTTCCATATCCACAGCATCCGGCTGTCCCCCCGTATTCTCGTCATCGGCGGGGTTTTCATCGGAGTCCGAGCCGGAATCCGGAGATTGACCGGATTGATTATTCGGCGGATTTGTTGTTTGGTCCGTTCCCCCATCGCCTTTTGAGCACGCAAGAAAAAGGACTAATAGCCCTGAAAGGAGAAGTGTTTTTAGTAGCTGCATTTCGAAATCGGTTTAGTCGGGGGCAGAGAAAATCGGGTTGATCATATTTGCGGGGGATTTTCAATATAAGAAATCTCCGTGAAAGACTTAAAGCGGGGGGCTGGGGAATGGGGATGGCGGGTGAAGGAATACGTTCAGGGAGTTACCTTCGCTTTGCTGGGTGTTCCTGGAGGCTCTAGTCTGAAATGCATTCCAGGATTCGCTTCGCTGCGCTCCGCAGTTCCTAGCGGCTCCATTCTGAAGCCCGCAGGAGATAACTTCGCTGCGCTCGTTGTTCCTTTGGGGCTCATTCTGAAAATACAAAAACCCCATGCTGGCGTTGCCAGCCTGGATTTTATTTCCCTCGGTCCGCTTAAGAAAGCGAGCTTTCTACGCGAACCTTCGGAAATAAAATACCCCGGCTGTTGCCGGGGTGTTTTTGTGCTTATTTGTAGCCCCGCTAGGAATCGAACCTAGATCCTGGGTACCGGAAACCCATATACTATCCATTGTACTACGGAGCCGTTGGGAGTGCAAAGATAAAACGTTTTCTCTGTTTTCAAACAAAAAGTGTCGGACGGATCCTGCCAGGAGATCGCTTCGCTGCGCTACGCAGTTCCTGGCGGCTCCATTCAGAGGCCCCGCAGGAGATCGCTTCGCTGCGCTCCGCAGTTCCTGGCGGCTCCATTCTGAGGCCCCGCAGGAGATAACTCGGCGCGGGCTCCCAGGTGGTCGCTGGAGCGCCTCGTTGTTCCTGGCGGCTCCATTCTGAAAATACAAAAACCCCATGCTGGCGATGCCAGCCTGGATTTCATTTCCCTCGGCCCGCTTAAGAAAGCGAGCTTTCTACACGAACCTCCGGAAATGAAATACCCCGGCGGTTGCCGGGGTGTTTTTGTGCTTATTTGTAGCCCCGCCAGGAATCGAACCTGGATCTAAAGTTTAGGAAACTTCTATTCTATCCATTGAACTACGGGGCCGCCGTAAAAGGGTCTGCGAATTTATGAATACTTTTTAAAATCTCAGGGCGCTCGGCTTCAAAATCGGAGGGCTCTGTGTGGACGGATTTCCGCATGGCTCGTGGTTTCCGGGGGGGGGGGAGGCGTTTTTTGTCCAGGCCGCAGCGTGGTCGGTATAATGAGGTATGCCGGCCAGGCCCGGCGGCCATGAGCAAGTGGGGCTGCCAGCCGCGGGATTCGCAATATCTTCCCTACCTTAGCAGGGAAAGATTCGGAACATGGAAACGAAGAAAGAAACTGAAAATGGCATTGCCAAAAAGAAGGCGCTTTTTGTCGAGGGGGCCATCGCCCCGGATTTTATCGCGGAGTCCATTGCCAAACACCAGTCCAAGACCGGGATTGGGGCCCATGACATTTTTTTGGGCCAGGTCCGGGCCGACGAGATTGACGGCAAAACCGTGACGGGGATTGCCTATACGGCCTATGAGGAGATGGCCCATGAGAAGATGCATGAGATCCGGGAAGATTTGTTCGGTAAATACGACCTGAGCTGCATGCATATCTACCACAGCCTGGGCGAAGTGGCCGTAGGGGAGATCTGCTTGTTTGTGTTTGTTTCGTCCCCGCACCGGAAGGCGGTATTCGAAGCGCTGCACGAGCTGGTGGAGCGCATCAAAAAGGAATTGCCGGTATTTGGCAAGGAGTTGTTCGGCGACGATTCCTATGCCTGGAAAGTCAATAAATAGCCCAAGCAATTAACAAATCATGGTAGACATAACCCACAAAGAGGTAACGCTGCGGTCTGCTACGGCAGAAGCCATAGTGCGCACCGGCAGTGAGGAAACCATCCGGGCCATCCGGGAAGGCCGGGTACCCAAAGGGGATGTATTGGAAATGAGTAAGGCTGCCGGGCTGCTCGGGGTGAAGCAAACCCCCTACCTGTTGCCGGACTGCCACCCACTGCCTATCGAGGAGGCCCGGGTGGCATATGAAATGGACGGCCTTGAAATCCGCATCCTGATGACCGTCCGGACCCACTACAAAACCGGGGTGGAGGTAGAAGCCATGCACGGGGCCAGCGTGGTGGCGCTCACCATCTACGACATGCTCAAACCCATCGACAAGGAGGTCGAAATCCGCACCATCCGGCTCCTGGAGAAGACCGGGGGTAAATCGGACATCCGCAGGTCGGAGGATTAATAATTCTACAGGAAGATTTCACGGGATTGCGAGCCGGGCTTAGATGATCTCGCTATCTCGGGCTTTCTCAGGACGCAATGGCACAACGGCCCCGGCCGAAATCCTAACGGATCGACCAGATCTCGTACATGGGTTCCCCCCGGCTGTTCTTTCCGGTGTGGTGCCAGTCGTCCCCCTTGCGTTCAAATGAGAATTCCAACTCGGCCCCCACGCGGGAATCGTCCCGGGAGAAGAACTGGATCTGTTCCGTATAGATGCCCTGGTCTGCCGCGTACCGGCCGCCTCCGGACCCCATAAAGTCCATGGTTTCCGAATTGTAGGCAACCCATTGGAAATATCCGTTGTTCAGGAACTTGAGTGTTTTGCGCGCGCTGTTATCGCCCCGGCGTTCCTGCCCGGTATCCGGCCCCCGGGTGGCAAAGAGCCAGGCGCCGTCCAGGGGTTGGTCCAGGTCGGGTTCCCGCCGGTAGGGACGGGCGTGGTTTTCGTTGAAAATAAGGTTGCCGTCTGCATAGCCGTAGGACACCCGGTGCACCTTTTCTCCCGTTTTCTCATAGTCTGTATTGAATTCCAGGTCTACCCGGAGCGAATCTTCGCCGATTTCGTAGAAGCCTCCCATCGTACTGATAAAATGGGCGGGCTGGCTGTCGTAAGTGGTGTGGATGATGTAGTTATCGGAGACGAGCAGCAGGTGGTTCCGGGTGGTGTCCCCGTGCATTTCAACGGCCTTGTAGGCGCCAGGGCTAATCTGGGCCCACACGCCCCAGGCGGATAGCACCGAGGCGATCGCACAAAAAATTAATCGTTTCATAATGGTTTCAGACTTTGAATCCCCCTAAATTACAACATATTTACGGTTCAGAAAATTATTAAATACGCTGAAAACCAGTTAGTTGAATGAGGAGGTGAATGATATTTAAAAAAAACGCAAAAAACCGGTTATATTTAAAAAAAAAGTTTTCATTTGCAGCCGTCAAAATAGGGCCTGACCCGTTTGGACTAGCTGAACATCTTGAATCGTGTTTGTATATTCGGGTGGGGGGGAAACAGGAAGTCATACCCCGTCACAGCCTATCAGATAGGCAACCGAAGTTTAAAGCTAACTTCCGTAAGCATTGTTTACCGATCCGCCGGTTCCTGCGGACTCGTACGCGTACTTCCAAGTGGCTTATTTTCCCATACACGGAGGCCTATGAACTAACTTCCGGCCCCGGCAGATACCGGGTCGGCGCAGATTTTCAACCACTATGAATATTACCTATCGGGATCTTATCGATCAGACCTATTATTTTCCCACCGAAGAGTTCGACCTGGAGGGGGACCGGCTCCGTTTCCACGGGGTTTCCCTCACAGACCTGATCGAGCGCTACGGCAGCCCGCTGAAATTCACCTACCTGCCCAAGATTTCACAGAATATCAACCGGGCCAAGGACTGGTTTGCCGAGGCGATGGAAAAGCACGACTACCCGGGTAAGTACTATTATTGCTACTGCACCAAGAGCTCGCATTTCCGCTATGTGCTGCACGAAGCCCTGAAGAACGACATCCACATCGAGACATCTTCCGCCTTCGACATCGATATTGTCGAAAACCTGAAGGCGCAGGGGTTGATCAGCGACCGCACCTACGTGATCTGCAACGGCTTTAAACGGGAGGCCTACGTGGACAATATCGGGCGGCTTATCAACGAAGGCCACCGGAATTGCATCCCGATTATCGATAATTACGAGGAGCTTTCCCTTCTGGACGAAGTCATCGACCAACCTTTCAAGGTCGGGATCCGAATCGCTTCCGAGGAGGAGCCGAAGTTTGAGTTTTACACCTCCCGCCTGGGGATCGGCTACAAGGACATCGTCCCGTTTTACGAGAACCAGATCCGGGATAACGACAAGGTGGAACTCCGGATGCTGCATTTTTTCATCAATACGGGGATCCGCGACAATGCGTATTACTGGAACGAACTCAACAAGTGCCTCAAGGTATACGTCCGCCTGAAAAAGCTGTGCCCGAGCCTGGACAGTCTGAATATCGGCGGGGGTTTCCCGACCAAGAATTCCCTTTCCTTCCAATACGATTACGCCTATATGGTGGATGAGATCGTGAACCAGATTAAGCTCACCTGCGAGGAAGGAGACGTGCCCCCGCCCAACATCTTCACCGAATTCGGGAGTTTTACCGTGGGGGAAAGCGGCGGGGCCGTGTACAAGGTGTTGTACCAGAAACAACAGAACGACCGGGAGAAATGGAACATGATCGACAGCTCGTTTATCACGACCCTGCCGGATTCCTGGGCCATCAACAAGCGCTTTATCATGCTGTCGGTAAACCGCTGGGACGACCCGTACGAGCGCGTGCTCCTGGGCGGGCTCACCTGCGACAGCGACGATTATTACAACAGCCAGCAGGACATGAATGCCATTTACCTGCCCAAGTTCCATTCGGGCAAACCCCTGTACATCGGGTTTTTCAATACGGGGGCATACCAGGAAACCATCGGCGGGTTCGGGGGGCTGCACCATTGCCTGATTCCCCAGCCTAAGCACCTGCTGATAGACCGGGACGAAAACGGCGAGGTATTTATATCGGTGTTCAGCGAACAGCAAACGGCCCGGGACCACATGCAGATCCTGGGTTACGGTCCGGGCCCCGACGGGGAACCGGAAGCGCAAACCAGCCTGCGCACCGGTAAAAAACGGGAAACGGCCTCCTGAATGGCCCGTGAAATCCAAAATCATTCACCTGTAAAACCTAATTGACTACCCCTATGAAACAATCGAAGAATTACGCCGGGATTCCTGACGAATTCTCGCAAATGGAGAAAGCCGCCGTGGTCCTGATCCCCGTGCCCTTTGACGGCACGAGTACCTGGGGAAAAGGCGCGGACAAAGGCCCCGACGCCTTCCTGGAGGCATCGGAAAACATGGAGCTCTACGACATCGAAACCGGCACGGAGGTGTACCGTCAGGGCATCTACCTGGCCCCGCCTGTCACGGGGGATCACCCCGAGGGGGTGGTTAACGCGGTCCACGACCAGGTGAAGGATTACATCATGCGAAACAAGTTCGTTACGCTGTTCGGGGGGGAGCACTCGCTATCGATCGGGTCGATCCGGGCCTTCAACGAGTGCTTCGACGACCTGACCGTCCTGCAGATCGACGCCCATGCGGACCTGAGGAAAACCTATGAAGGCACGGCCTACAACCACGCCTGCGCGGTGCACGAGGCTTCGCAAACCACCAACCTGGTCCAGGTGGGCATCCGCAGCATGGATGCTATTGAAAAGACCTATATGGACCCGGAGAAGGTGTTTTTTGCCCACGAAATGGCTGCAGACGAGTTCTGGATGGACAAGGTCATTGAGTTGCTCACGGACAACGTGTTTATCACTTTTGACCTGGACGCCCTGGATCCGTCCATTTTGCCGTCCACGGGTACCCCGGAGCCCGGGGGCCTCTTTTGGTACGAGACCCTGGAATTTTTATTTCGGGTCTTTGAGGAAAAAAACGTGGTGGGCTTCGACATCGTGGAGCTCTGCCCCAACCCGGCCGACCGGTCCTCGGATTTCCTGGCGGCCAAGTTGTATTATAAAATGTTGAGTTATAAATTCAGGGAGGATGCGATCGAAGGGGATGCCTGAGTGCCGCGGCGCCTTGCCCTATGCCCCAATGTCGCTTCCCGATAAAAGTTAAGAACATGGATTCAAATGCCCCGGTTACCGATTTTATTACCCGATACTTCCGCCACTTCAACGCCGCCGCCCTGGTGGACGCCGCCAAAGGCTACCAGGACCAGTTGGACCAGGGCGCAAAAATGCTCGTCTCCCTGGCCGGGGCGATGAGCACAGCCGAGCTCGGGCGGATTTTTGCCGAGATGATCCGGCAGGACAAGGTGCATATTATCAGCTGTACGGGCGCCAACCTGGAGGAGGACATCATGAACC